>Ga0118677_10001491_pt1 | contig 49369 bp, 55 predicted proteins | sample AliMusrvi5mmetaG_FD_86154 | JGI IMG/M metagenome (GOLD analysis project Ga0118677, IMG submission 86154) | reverse complement strand
CGTTCGATGTGGAAGCGCAGAGGGCTTTGGGCGACAAGCCTGGCCAACTCAGTATCGGTCGGCTCGGATTTGCGGAATACCTTGGGCCGCACGCCGGCAGGCAGCCGGTAGAGGACGTGGTCCTCCATCCGCTGCTCCAGCCAGTTATAAGGGCAGTCCCGATGATTGACGGCACGCGGCTGCTTCCGCTTATACCCGAGGATGATTGTCTCGCCGAATTTGCGGACCTCTTCCGGAAACGGCATGGCAGAAATCTGTTGGAAATGTTCCTCAAAGAACTCGGCCGTCTCGTAGCGATCGGCCACGTTTTCGGGGCAGACCAGGGCCAGGACGCCGTTGTCGGCCAAGAGATGGGCAGCCCGTTCGATGAATTGGGTTTCCACCCGGCCTTTCTCGCCCGTGGCGTAATCGTAGGGCGGGTTGCACCAAATGAACGAGAACGAGCGGTAGCTGACCGCGCACCGCAGGAAATCGGCCGGGGCTAATGCCTGGTCTTCGGTCAGGGCTTCCAGCACCCGTGCGGCACGGTCTTCGGACAGTTCAATGGCGAAAGGAATCGCGTTGAGCCCTCGGGCCAGTTGCAACAGTGCCGTTCCTTCGCCGGCACAAGGGTCCAAGATGAAACATTCGCCTGCGACCGGCGGCTTGAGCCTTTCCATGACGGCGGCTACGGCTACGGGGTCGGCGGCGTAGAAGCCGCCTTTGATCTGCGAAACGAGTCGGGCCATGTCTGCTAATCTCCTGTGAACAGTTGGGATCAATACTCGCTGGGTAACATCAGTGCCCCGTTGACCAACCAGAGTTTGATCGAGGGCAGCGGGAAGTCGGTGTGGTCGATCTCCTGCCGGACCAGCACCGGCGCGTCCGTGTCGGCTTGGCAAGTGGCGACGGCCATCGGCGTCCGGTCATGGTCCACGGTGAGCGTCCAGACTTGGAACTCCTCTCGCCGCAAGCGGGCGGCTTGGTACGAAGCCACGAGGTCGATGAGCCAGAAGGCGCCGGCCTTCTCGGCCAGAAACTTCACGCCATCGGTGTAAGTGATGCGGCCGGTCCAGTGCTTCCACCAGTTCTCCGTGCCGCAGAATTGCGCGAGATCGGCCTCCAACGCAGTGGCGTCTTGTTGCGTCAACATGACTTCTCCTTACAGGTTAAAGACGGCAAAGCTAGAACAGCATGCCCTGCAACGATTCGACCAAAGTAAGATGTCCTTCGGTCTCACAGGCTGGCACGGTATGCCCGGCATCTTCCAACTGCTCCTTCAACAAGGGCAGGCGATGCGGTGGCCGGAATGTGCATTGCCGCTGGGCCATCTGGCAACTCGGATTCAACGGCACTTCAGGCAACTCGGTCAGTGGCGTGAAAGGCAGATCCTTTGCCAGAATGTACTCCGTGATTGAGCCCGGTAGGCCCATCGTCCGGCGAGGCCGTCGCCAGAGACCACGGACCTTACGGTTGTATGGCTCGGCCCGCAGTTCCATGCGGATGATTCGGGCACGCTCGTCCTGCGATAGTTCTTCGACTTCGTCCGGCCGCTGGTTCGGGCAGAAGAAACAGGCAGACTTCGGCGGGATGGGCATGCCGGCGTCGTCGATTGCCTGCTTGCAGCGTTCCAGGTTCCAGCTCCATTCCATGAGCGGATACTGCCACTCGTAGCGATTGCCTTCCACGCTGCCGCGTCCGGCATGCACGCGATCGGCCGCGCGCTGCTGGCGATAGCCTTCGGAGGCTTCAAAGCCGATCAGCTTGATTACTTTGTCGCCGCGCTGCCATGTTTTTAGGCATGGCTCAAAGCTGCGGCAGAAACGGTCCTGGGGTTGGACTTTGAACTTCAGCGTACAACTGCCGCGATTGAACGTGGCCCCCGGTAGCGTGGCGTTCGCTACCATGTTGCCTTCCAGCGTCGTGTAGGGTGCCCGAACGGGCTGGTATCGAACGATCGTGAGCGGCGGGAAACCGACACTGGATAGCCATGCCTGCAAATGCGGGATGAAATCGTAAGTGCCGATTTTCTCCGATCCGACGTCCGCGAAGAGAATTGCTTCAGGTCGGATGCCTCGCTCGTGCAGACCCACGAGCATTCCCGTCGAGTCGCGGCCTACGCCACAAGCCACGATGACGGTCCGATTGCGCAAACAGTCCATCAAGTACCCCTTACGGTCTCTGCCTTCTTCGGATAGGGCAGCCCCACCTTCTTTGACAGCCAGCATCCAGCGGTCCCGGCGTACTTCTCGACCACGGCGCAAATCACTACGAGTGCTGCCGCGCAAAACATGGCGACCCGAACAAAGGTCTTGGCGATGCCCGCCTCACGGCGATGCAGTGAAGCGGCGCCGTAGGCGATGACATAGAGCAGGTACACCGCCGGAGCCAGCGCGATCGCCACGATCCACAGCAACGCCATGCGGCCATACGGCCACAGCGCGCGCCACGCCGTCGAGGTAGCCGCGAGAATACGCGAACCGAACGAAACTGTTGCTGCGTTAGCCATCTTTATCCCTTCCGAATGTGTCATTGAAACGAATAGGGCACTACGTGTGCCCACAACAAGCCCGAATATCGCGAAGCCCCCGGCCGGAGCATGTGCAGGTCATAGCATCGCGCATCATCAGGCGACTTTCGACGCTTCGCCGTTTACGCTTCGCAAATGCCCGTAGAGAGCCTTCCAAACGTCCTTGCGACGCATGCCAACGAACGCCGGGGGAGCGGACCAGCGACCAGTCTTCTCGACCTGCTCACTCCAGTCCCGCAGTTCCCAATAGTTGAAGTAACCGAGGACGGCATTGATGGCCTTGCGGTATTCGCCCTCTTGCATCAGCCGCGCGGCATCCTCTTGCGAGAGTTGGCCTTCCGCGACCTTCGCATCCATCACGATCCGGTTGAGCGTGAAGCCCAACGGCAGCGCAATGAATATCTCGCGGGTCAGCCCCTCGGGCAGCGGCGGCGGGGGTTCCGGCCATACAGGCCGGTTTTGTTTTGCCATAGTTGTTCCTCCCAAGGAAACCAGCGAAACGGGCCGTGCTGGATCGACCAGTCACGGCCCCGTGAAGAAAAAACGTAGACGGCCACCGCCCTGCTGTCGCGTAGGCACCGCGGCATTGCTGTTATGGACCTTACCGGTCAAGCAGGCACTGCCAACTGCGGCAGCAGCGCCGTACGCAGCTTTGCCAAATGCCCCGCCAAGCAGTCGATCTTCACCACCCTGGTTTCGATGTGCTCGCAATTGAACCGGCCCAGCACCGGAGATTCGACGGCTTGGCCGTTGGCCTCCGCGGTATCCTTGAGAACCCCGGCCATTCCAGCGTTCATGGCGTCCGATGCGCCCATAGTCTTGGCCAGCGCCGCCAGGTCGCGGTCCTTCCAGAAGTCGCTTTCGTCGTCGACCTCGACCTTGAAGCCGATTTGCTGCATGTGCTCCAGCACGGCCAGTACCGAGAGGTGGGCGCGTTGGAAGTTCGCCCAGCCGCCGACCTCCGGATTATTGGCATATACGGTCTTGCAGAACGACGACCAGTCGCCGTGGGCAGCCGGAATCACGTGCTCGTTGCCGTGGATGATCGCGTCCAGGTCGGTCTTGAACTCGCGGCCGGCAAACAGCGCGCGGGCCTCGTCGACCGTCCCGCGGAAGCGAAAACGGAGCACGTTGTCGGTGAAATCATCGAGTCGCAGTTCGACATAGTTGGCGGCGTAGCCCCGCCGATGGCTGAGATAGCGACCGCAGCGGACCAACACTGCGCCGCCCGGAGTCCGGTAAAGCGACTCCACGCCGCCCCCCGACTGCCTGTGCGACCGTTTGTCGGGCATCTTCACCAGGCGGTACTTCTTCAGGAAGGCCCGCAGCAGCTTCTCCGATTCGCGGTACGACGTGCCGTCAAAGACGTTGGACCAGGAGGGCAGGCTATCCTTCTCCGCCTTCCAGACGAAACGCGGATAGCTGCAACAGCCGACGTTCATCTCCTCCGAGCCTTCGGCCGGATAGATCGACAGGCACAGCATGTGCGTGGGTTCCTGTCGCCGGGACGCGCCCGGACGCCAGGGCGACTCGACATGTCGGCCGGCCTGGATTTTCGCCCAGCGCCAAGGGTCTTTTTCCTCGCTCTGGGGATCGTGGTCTCGATCGAACAGGCAGTCTTTGCCCCGGAACTCCGTAACCTCGCTCACGGAAACGACCGGTAGCGTCAGGGCGAACCGCCGCGTGTCTTCCAGTTTCTGGCGGATCTGCGTGCGGGTCCAATTATCGTTGGCCTCGATATGGTAATGGATGGTCAATCCCATGGAATTCTCCTCGGTGGTTAAGCCGAAAGTGCGGCCTTTGTTAGAACGAGACATGAGAAAGGCGCTACAGACAGCGCCTGCACCGCTTCACGCGGGCGTCGGCTCCAAGACGGGTCCGATACGATTCACCATGACCGGGCTGGGCACGGTCACGCCGTTGATCTCGGCCGTCTTGCCCCAGTCGATCGCCGAATACTGGATGCGAACAAGTCCCATCGTGTCGGCGCAGATGAAATGCCGTTTCCGGCGCGGCCGGGATTCGACAGCAAACGGTCCCCGGCTGCCCTGGCAGCTATAACCATCGCGCAAGAGCACTTGGCGGCCCGGCTCCAAGCTGTTCCGCATTGTCACGGCGGCAGCGGCCTGGATAAAACCGCGCTGGTCGGAGTCGTCAGGCGGCTCGATTTCCAGGGTGATTCCCTGGGCTTGGCACTCGATCGGGCTCACGGCGATCTCGGCGAGCGATTGCAGACCCTTGGTCGGCCAACCGCAGCCGATGTGGGCCACGCGATTCACACAGTCTCTCCAGCCGCCGCTTGTGGTGCCGCCGCTGACGTTCAGATGGCACTTGCGGCCCCGGATAAGCACGGGAACGTAGCTGTAGCCCTTTTCGGGCAGCAGCTCGATCTGGGCCTTGGGCAGGACAAAGTAGAAACGGATTCCTGCCTTGGAGGTCCAAAACTTGCTGCCGTTGCCGCGATAGTGCTTGAACTCGGCAAGTTCGCTTTTCTTCGCGGCGACGTTGGGGTGGTCGAAATTGTAACCCGGTTCGCCGAAATGGGCGCCGGCCACGACGATGAGGTGATTGCCGGGAGGAAGTCTGACTTCGTAGCCTTCTTCCACATGGAACGTCTCACCCGCAAGATCCATACGCATTTGTCTCTCCTGTTGCTCGCCCGGCTTGATCGGCCCGGCATAGTCGTTTTCGTTTGTACCGCATTTCTCGCGCAGCGGCTCAGATCGGTCTCCTTGGGCACGTTACGCGGTCGGGCTTGCGGTCTTCACCGCAACGTCCCGCAGGGCCTTTGCCGCTGCATCAAAGGTGGTGATGTCCGGGAACAACTCGCGGAGGCGCTCCAGCCGTGTGCCGGCGCCCAGTACGGCCCGCAGGTTGGGATAGTGGGGCCGGCCCTCCATCGCGTTTCCGACCGTGACCTTTTGCAGGAGGTTGCTGAACGGCATTTCCAGGGCTTCGATCGCCGCCTTTGTGCCCGGCCCCAAGGCGTCATATTGCGCCTGCACGTTCCGCTGGCGTTGCTCCATCGTCAGGCCGAGGTCTTTGATCTTCACTCCGCCGGCGCTGGAAACCTGGACCTGGCAGGTGTGCTCTTGGCCGGCATCGTCGGCAACCGTGTACTTGGCGGTCCGATAGAAGATGCCGTGATTCTTCCCCACACCGTGGGTTTCGCTATAGTTCTTGACGGTAGCGAAAGTCAGGGCTTGCAGGTCAGTGAGCTTCATGGCAATGGGAACCTTCCTTTCTGTCAGCGGTCCGCAGCGGGGAGCCATCTTCACTCTCCTTGATGTCGAGCATCCGTTGGTGGAGTTGTGGCCGGTGTGCTTTCAGCCATTTCAAGGCATGGTCCTTATTGACCGTGCATACCCAGCCGATGTGCTTTGTCTGCGCCTGGTTGTAATGCTCCAGGTAATCGAACATCTTTTGCACGTCGGGAACGATGTCTGCCATGAACATGCCGACCCGATCGGCCGCGTAGCTATCGCCCCAGTCGTCTTCGGCCAACTCTAAGACCTCGTTGTCGTCGGCCTGCTCAAACCATCGCACGGCGTTGAACTCAGCCGAGTAAACCCGATCATCGGAGTGACATTCGGCGTGGACCTCTTCGTCGCCTACGGCGGTCGTGTTTGGGGCCTTTTCCGTGGCCAGCCGGTCGAGTTCCTTCCCAACTGCGTCGCCTCCCATCTCGTCGATCAGGTATGCGAGTTGGCCGTCCATCCCCGAGTTGTTGATGTCGGCGGCGATGCTTGCGGTCAACTCGTGAACGATCTCGTCCAGGTCCTCCGCTTTCAAACTAGCAGCTTCGGCCTTGGCGAGTAGATCGCCGATCGCCTGTTCGCGGCCATCGTCTTCATCGCCTTGTTCGTCAGCATCGCAATAGTAGCCGACGATCACCGGCGGCGCATCCCGCCACTTGATCTTCACGGCAGCCTGGCGAATGGCGTTGTCAACCTTGTCGTCCGGCGTGTCGGCCTGGATGTTGATGAAGTCCGTGTCCCATGTGCCGGAGTCGCCAGAATTTCCGCTCCACAGACGGTAATACTCGACGCGACGGGTCTTGCCCGGCTTGCCCTTCCGTTTCTGCTTGTCGGTGACGCCGCTGTCGATTTCATATCCATCGAGCCTTTCTCCGCAAGGCCGGCAATTCGTGCCACTGTGGTGCCCGTGCGCGATGACGTTGTCCATGTCCATCAGCCAACCGTCCTGATCCAGGCGGCTGGCGACTTCGCCAGGCTGGCCGGCGGTGATGAAGTGGAGCACCACCGTGTCGTCCACCGTCAGGTCGGCGTCGCACTTTGGACACTTGGTAGGATAACAGTGTTGGTATTCGCTCATGGTTCGCCTCATGGCCTCTTGAACGGCTTCGCTGCACATGCACGCCGCTTCTGCCAAGTCACCGTGTTCCCAGCGCTCGACGACCGCTTGGCAGGCGGCCAGTAGTCTCGGAACGGCAGCGGGGTTTACAATGCTTGTTCCCATTGTGCTCTCCTTTACGAAGATTGTGCGTGTTGAAAGAAAAAGGACCGGTCGTGCCGATCGACGGCACGCCGGTCCCTCGTATTGCGTTACTTGACGGTGAAGTCCCGTGTCAGGAGGCAGGCTGCTCCTGATACCCCTTGCCGAGTTTCTCTTTGATGAGCTTCTCGGCATGCTTGGTCGCCGCGTCGGCATCGGCCAGCGTTTTGGTTTGCGTCTGGCCGTTGGTGCCGATCTTGCCGAAGCGAACGGTGACGTCCTTGCCGTTCTGGGAGATTTCCCAGAACTTGGCAGAGCTTCCCTCGACGAACGCGAAATAGCGTTTCATGGCTGTCTCAATGGGTTTTGGTTTCGGTTGAACTTGTTTGGAACGAGTAGGACTTGGCACGGTCGCCTTTACTTTCAGGGGCACCACGTCAGTCCGCAACCGCACGAAGGAGGGGAACCGCGGCACGCCGCGATCCGTCATCTCCTGGTAGCGGTAGGTAATCGTACTGCCGATAGCGGGCGGGTTCTGACGCTGGGCGTCGGAGAAGCCCGTTCCGACAGAAAATGTCTGGCCATCCGGCAGTTCCACGACCACGGCACCGAGCCGCCCTGCATGCCGTCCCTTGCCAGGCAGGTGCTCCATGACCTTGCCTTCGGCATCGTGGAAGGTTTTGACCTTGAATAGCGTGGTCGATCGACCGGCCTCGTACTGGGAGCCAGGTTGCCTGAGCATCAGCCCCTCGCCGCCGAGTGATTCGACCCGTGCCAGTTCGACCTTGAGGGCGTCGATGCTGGTACAGCGGACCTGATCGAGGACCTTGGCATATTCCGGACGCTGTTGCTGGATCATCTCGGAAAGGGCCTTCTGACGCTCCTCGAAGGGGCCGCTGACGCCGGGAGCATCGAACAAGACGTACTTAATCTCCCGCCAGTGGTCGCTTTTGTCCTGGCGGCGGACGATGCTGACGGCACGCTGAAACGCCTTGCGGTCGAGCCAGAGTTCACCGTCAAGAGGCACGTTGGGCAGGCCGGCGACAAACCAGTCCGGGGCGTGATAGACGTTGCCGAGCCGCGAAAGGAACTGCCTGCCGTCCCACCAGGCCCGCACGCCGTCGAGCTTCTCGCTCATCCACCAACCGGTCAGGTCCGTATCGTTTTCCCAGGGATGGGCCAGCAGCAGCTTGGGCGCGGTGTCCTTGCCCTCTTTCGTGGGCGTGGTCGCGGCCGGGGCCAAGGAGCCGAGTCGGTCACGTTCCGCCTGTTCGCCACGATAACTTCGGATGTGTTTACAGGTCCTGCGTTCGATGGAAACTGACTGATTGCGCCATGCGGGGCAAGTGCAGGAATAGACTCCGCCGACGTTCTTCAGGATGTACGGCGCGCGGGCCGAGCCTTGCACCTGGGCCGATTCGCCGTCTTTGAGATCGGGCATGATGGTTCTCCGTGATTGAGGGAACTGGACATTGCGCCGCAAGGACAACAGTGGATTATATCTCCCGGCCTGCTGCCATGCTTGCTTTCCGATATTGGTTGACGTAACGGGGTCGAGTTCACAGCGGGGCGTAGCCTAGCTCCTGGAGCTTCTCCAGGGCCGCCGCGTCAGACGGATAGCGACAACAGAGGCCACACCGTTCGACCGTAGCTCCTTCCGGCAGACGGCCGTTCTCCAGATGAGCCAGGATGCCCGCAACGCCAGAGCAAAAGTGGCCCGGCAGTTCGCATTCGCAGCGGTACTGGTTGTGCGGACTGGAATCTCCGGCTTCCTCAGTCTCGCCCGGTTCGGGCTTTATCAGACTGTCGAGGCCATGCCGGTCGTGGGCCTGGTCGGCGATTTCGTCCAGCAGGACCGCGAGACCTTGCAAGAGTTCATCGTCCTTGGGCGTCTCGGCGACATACGGCTCGCCGCGGAACACCGTGTCCATGACCTTCAGCAGCAACCGCCGCTGGTTGGCCAGCAGCGGCCCGTCGATCCGAAGGGCGTAGTCATGCAGATTATCATTCATGACGTGTTCTCCGTTTTGATTTACTCGACACTGTTTCGGATCGCCAATGACAGCACCAGCACGCCGTTGGCCCGGAAGGCGTCGTTGGTATCAGGGCTGACACTCATCCAGGCAAATCTTCTCTGTTTCAACTATCTCGATTCCCTTGGCAACCAACCAGTGGTTGACGGGTTGCCATTCGTTCGGAACCCCTGCACAGTAAGCCTGGTCCAGGACGTTCCATTCGGCCAACAAAGCCCTGAAGTTCTCGGGCGGATTCTTAATGAAGTACGGCGTGTCGGCTCCATCCCCGTAGACCAAGAACAAAATGTACTTGTCCACGTGTGGTCCCACGGCAGCACGGTTGCTTCGGATTGCCAGCGGCAGCACGAGGATGTCGTTCGCCTGTTCGGCGTCTTCCACGGCTTCGGCATAGTCGGTATAGACCCGCGTGCTGAGCAAAGAAGAACCATCGAGGTCATAGAGCACCCAGCGGTGTAACTCTTGCAAGCTATCGTCGCGCTCACCCAGCACGTCCATGCCGGCCGCCTCCAGGGCCTTCTCGGCATCCTTGCCGACGATTTCGTCGATCGGGGCGACGGAGATTTCCGTGACATAGACGGCCTTGCCGCCCGCCGCGAAAATGTCGTTGTCGGCGGCGGGCTCGCAACCTTCGCTATCCCAGTCCACCAACACGAGTTGAACCGCCGAATTGGCGTAGGCTTCCTGCAAGACACCGCCGGAAACCTCCACGACGACGGTCGGCCGCGCCGGTGGCGAGTTGTTGGCAGTACGGGCCACGAAGAACTCGCCGAAGCGCGGGTTTGCGTACTCCTCCATGATGCCCGGCGTAGAAAGGACCGTCTCCATAAGGCGGTCGGCAGCCGAGGCGATGGCCTCGGGATCGGTCACCTCGTCGTCATACGTGACGTCCAGGGTAAGTGTGGTCTTTGCCATGGTCTCCTCTGCGATGGAATGTTGGATCAACCAGCGATCTTGGCGTCGCTTTTTCTGGCCTCGAACGCCGTGCGCTGTTGTTCCACGAAAGCGTAGCTGCTCTGCCAGCAAATCTCGTCGGCCGTGACGAACACGGCCCCGCCGCCGAACTCGCCTACGCAGAGTTTCGAGCAGGTGGTGGCGTAGGTCAGCGACCAGCACTGATCAGGGCGGAACCGCTTGAGGAACTTCTGGATGAGGTGGGCCAGACGGTCCGCATCGCCGTTTGCTTCGGCAGAGAACCACGCGTAAGTGGTATCGTCGACTTGATACTCGATCTGGAAGCCCTGCACGTCGGCGTCGTCGTTGAGGTCGTCATAGTCCTGGAGGAATCGCAGTCCTTGGTAGCTGGGCTCGGTATCGCGGTTTCGCACGGCGTCATCGTCTTCGGGATACTCCGTCCCGTTGATTACAGCGATCGGCTCAAGCTGATGCCCAAGCCAAGCTGACTCTTCGGGCGTCAAGGCGTCGAGCGTTTCGGAGAATTGAAGAAAACTGTCGGCCACGGTTGGCCTCCGTTGGGGTTGAAGGGTTGATAATGTCCGGCGTTCAGCCCTCGATGATCTCGAAGGACTCCAGAGCCGGTACTTCCGGCGGAAGGCACTTGCGTAACTTGCCGTGAATCCGCTGAAGTTTGCGCTGGAGCTTCACGGAAGGCACCTCGCCGCTTCGCATCTCGGCCAAGACCTTGGCAAGCGTAGCGGCAATCGGCGTCAACTCAGACGCCTGGACTACGGGATGGCGGTTGTGGTCGGTCAGCGACTCAACAAGCCCGCAGTCGGGATGAAACAGCGAAGTTTCGGCGTCGTAGTCGTACTTCCCTTCACTGTAACGGCAGTACGGAATGCCTTGTTCCTGCAAGAACGTCTCCAGCGAGTCGAACTCGCCCCAGCGGGCCTGGTCGTCGTAGAACGTCAGCAACCGCAGGCCGTTGCCGTCGTCGGAGCGAGAGGCGAGCAACTCGTCGATCGTGCGCGGATCGAACCGGGCCTCACCCCAATCGAGCGATGCCGCCGATGTGGCGATGACCTTGCAAAGAACCTCGGCCACGCTGCGCCGGACCTTGCCGCCGATCCGTATTTCTGCTGCCATGCGGTCAGCCATGCTTGGGTCTCCTTGAAAAGCGAGTGGTGGTTTGCAGACGAAGTTGAGTTACTCTGGTTCTTGTACGCCCCTATCCTTTGAGGAGTTTCGCTTTGCCCCAGTCCACTCCGGCGGCAGCGAAGACGGCACCCTCGGGTTGCCCTTCGCCCTCGTTGTCCACGTCGAGCCGAATGGCATCCTTGAGGTATGCCAGGAGGCTTTTTTGGGTCGGGGGCGTTTCGCCATCGCGGTCGTCGAGTTCGTCCGGATTTGTGCTGAACGAAATGCGCACGGGCACTTGAATGGTGATACGGTGAGGATCTCTCTTGCTCACGGGTTATTACTCCTGTTGGCCAACGTAATCAGGGGATGTCATGGCTTTCGAATGCAGTTGGTGTTGAAGCTACGGTTCCGGTTGGCAGGCAGAATCCTACGGCTTGACCGGCAGCTTGCTGACCGGGATGCTCACGCGCCCGGTCGGCCTGTTGTTGTCGTCGGTTCCGCAGCGCTGGCACTTGTCGCCGTCGCTGGCCACGTCGATCCGCCGCAGACCTGATCGCCGGCCGCAGGCGCGGCAGAGCACCAGGTTTTCGTGTGCGTCCTCGTAGATGCCGAGCGGTTCGGTCCTGCTGGGGCACTTATCGGCCAGGATGACCGTGAGCAAGGTACAGGGCTTCGTGGCGTGCCGGGAGTACCGCACGTCTTCGCGCTTGGGGCCGAAGCCAATGAAGGATTGGGCAGGCATCGCCTCGTCGTTGTGGTCAACGAGGACGGGACTGTCGTGGTACTGGATGTCCACGCACTGCGCCGGGCCGCCAGCCTTGTAGGGGATGAAGGCAAACGTGATCCGCCGCCCTTCACTGGTGCGACAAGAGACGGTGAACCAGTCGTCGGGCACGTCGATACAGAGGTGCGAATTGCCGTTGAACACGGCGAAGCCGGCGGCCTTCGCACCTTCTTCCGTGTACGGCCCCCTGTCGGTGAGCGGATAGTTCGCCGGCCTGCCGTTTCGTCGGGTGGCGATGGTTGTGGGCAGTCTTTTCTTTGCCGTTCGGGCCAAGGCTATTCTCCTCGGGGTTAGAGGGTGCTGGGGTCCAGGTCTTGCGTGGCGTCAGGAACATCGACCTTCCCAGGAAAGGCACCAGTTACGGTTATGGTTGGTACAGTGAGGGGTTCATTTTCCTTGGAACCGAAGAGCGGCCATTTCCAGGGCCACAGTAGCCTCTTGGAAATACTCTTGACCTCGTGGGGTCAGTCGTTGGGTCGCCTCATCCTTCATCGCCGACAATTTAGCGAGCGCGATGGCAGCCAGACCGATCCCATCTCGCATGAATTGTGCTTGTTCGTCAGTCAGTTGCATGGTGCTGGTCCTTCGCAGGGTATCGTCTTCAGGATCAGATGGTGCTGGGGCCAAGTCCTACGCGGCGCCAGGGCCGTTGACCTCGGCATTGGACGACGGGCAAGGGTCAAGATGCTTGAACCAGAGAGCGCAGTCCTCCGGCTGGCGAAGATCGAAGGTGAACGTCTCCAGGTTTACTCCGGCGTAGGGGCTTTCGGTCTTGTGCTCCTTGACCTTGCAGAGCGTCCCCCATACCGCGGCGCGGCCGTTGGCGATCTGTTCGGGCGAAAACCAAATCCTGGCCCGCAGCGCCATGCGGCGCTGGGCGAACTCGTCAAGCGACTTCGCAGCCTTGGCAAGGGCCTTGCGCCAGCGGCGAATATAGGCTTCCGGCTCGGTGTGGCGTTGGCCGTAAAGCACCATGCCACCGCCGCAGCAATCCGAAGATCGCCCCACGATGTCGCGCATGACGTCCGTTTCCGATCCGATCGCGATGGCACACCAGTTGCGGCAGCGTTTCTTGTTGTCCCAGGTCCAGCAGTTGTTGTCGCCGTGCAGTTCGCAGGCCACGAGAACGTCCTGGTAGTGGCCGACAAGATCGGCGGGCAAGCGAAGCGCCTGCATGTCGTAGACGATTCCGTAACTCACGCTATTGCTCCTTTGCAGGGAAGAGTAGTGCAAGGCTTGGACGATGTTCGCGGCGATTGGCGTTTGACCACTTCGATGCTGCGGATCGAGGGGATGAAGTTGCTGAAGGCGATGTCGTGCTTTCGCAAGCTCCGGACCAGACTTGGGTGGTCGTCGACTGGCATACCACGGTCCTCGGCCATTTCAATAAACTCCAGGCTTTCATTGACCGGATTGCCCTCGCCCTCCAGAAACTTGGCAATGGCCTCGGCCTCGCATGTCGCCTTGACGTGATACTTGGCCGAGTGTAGCTCGTACTGTTCGATCTGATAGGTAGGCATGGATGCTCCTCGTAAAGATTTGTGGGAACGTGCTCAGTCAGCGCGGACAGCAGGCCACTGGTGCCCATCCGGGCATTCCAAGATGGCCTTGCCCGACTCGTCCCGGCAGGTTGCTTGGCCGTTCCAGTCGATTTTGGTTTCGCCTTCATACTGGGCTTGGCCGCTGTCGTCGAACGTCAGCAAGGCGAGGCCAGGCACGGTTTCGAGCGTGCCCGCGGCGGGCTGGCCGCATTCGGGGCATTTCCAGGGTGAGAAACGCATGGATTGGCTCCTTGATTCCGCTACGGAGTGGACCGAGACGGCATGGGGTACTGCTGGTCAGACTGCGTTGAGTTCTGCCAGGCGGGTACGGATGTATTCGATTTCCAGTTTCTTGCGGAAGATGTAGCCGGTACGTCCGTCGCCGAGTTGGTAATCCGTAAATGCCCCGTGCTTGCGCGGTGTGAGGACGCGGTAGCCGTGGTCGAGGCAGGCTTCGATCAGGTCCTTGACAGTGCCGGATCTTGGCGCGTCGTAATCGTCGAACGTCCAGCGAACGGGATGGCGCAGGGCAGCCTGCATGGCCCGCTCAGCCGCTTCCTGCTTGCGTTTGTCCCGCTCGGCATCGCGCGCTGCTTGCTGGGCGGCATGGTAGGCGTCCCATGCCTCGGGGCCGCAATACTGGCGGAGGGCTGCGGTGCGGTCGGCCAGCTTGGCGGGGAGTTTCACGTTGGTCATGGCAGTGAAGATCGCGGCGCTGGCCTTGTTTTCGCGCCAGAAAAGGACTTGCAGCCCCTTGGCGTCGCGCTGCTCGATAGCGGCAATCAGGTTTGTAGCCTGCTTGCGGGCATTGATCCGGGCATTGGCCAAAATGGCGTCGATCTCCTCTTGCGGCTTGCTGGCCAGCCATTCCGGGAGCGGATCGGTCCCGGCTTTGAAAATCAGTTCGGCAGCTTGGTCGATGGTCATGTTGTGCCTTCCGGGGTCAAGGTTGTGTGGGGCAGACCGCAAAGCCTACAGGCCGGGGTCTGCATCGCTCGTCACGGTAAATCCGTCGAAAGCACCGCCAAAGTCTTCGGCAGTGACGGTGGGATGTGGGTGCGCTGTCACGTCAGGGACGGGTGCGGCGGTCGGCGCGGACGGCGGGTCATTCGTCAACGGTCGGAAGTCACGTCTGTGGGCCGGATCGGAGGCAGGCAAGGAAACGTCCCGGACGTAGTCGCGGTTGTCAGCCCTGATTATGTCGATGAGGTGCAGGGCATATTGTGCGGCGCAGGTGAAGCGGCAACTTCCGCAACGGACGAGAACTTGGCGGAGGCGGTCCAACCTGGCCAACTCGGCTAGGTCGATGTTACTGAAGTAACCGTGATGGTTCCTCAGTCGGTCGGAGAGCAGCTCTTGAAGGGTCATGGCAGAGGGGTCTTGTTTCAGTTGCCCGGGTTTCATGGGTAGTCGAGATTGCAGCGAAGCCGGTGGGCCAGCCTCGCGCGCACGCGCTGGCCAAGGCAGGGGGCGATCCAGTCCCTGATGACGCGGTTGCCGATGTAGTTCCGCAACCGCAGCAATTCGATCTGGTACTCCTCCCCCGCCTTGCGGCCGAGCGGAAAACGCGGGTCGGCCGCATTGATCTTCCGTTGCAGGCAGGACAGGAACCAACGGCGAAATTCCGCCGCGGTCCAGTAAGGCTGGTCCCAAAGGCCCGTCTTGACGCGAATCTCGGGGTTCACGCGGATTGCGCGGGCCGTAGCCAGGATGGTACGCAGGCTGGCGCGGTGGGTCATGGTGTTACCTCGTGATTGGGTGGGTTGAACCTCCGCGCTTCTTGCATGCGCTCGCGGGTGACCGGTTCAAGCCTATCTGCCTGGATTGTGCAGGGGGTGCCGTCAATGCGAGTGACAGATACTGTCGGGTAGAAAATGGCGTGCTCGACAGTGCCGCACATGACATTGTTGTCGAGCATGCGCCACGCTTCTTGCTTGCCCGTGTACAAGGATTCTCGGGTCATCGGATCGCCTTTCAATTCTTGCTGGCCTTGTCAAGCTCTACGGCCCGTAGTGGTTGCCGATGGCTTCGACGGCCGTTTCGATTCCCTCGATGTAGGCAGGCGAAGCAACGTCGATGCCGGCACAGGCGTGGGCTAGGACGAGGGCCTCCAACCCATCGATGGCGTTGTTGAATGGTGTTGCCGTGGCGTCCGTCGCCTTGAGATCGCTTGTGATCTTGCCGCAACCGGGGTCTCCGGAAGTAGGGTCTCGATCCAGGCGGATCGTGATGCCGTAGCACGGCAACCGGATTTCAGTCCCGGCAGTCCTCTGGTCGTTGGCCGCAGGACTTGGCCCACAGGCCGCGCACTGTCCGTTGGTATGCAGGGGCAGGTCTTTTCGGCCGCAGGCCACGCAGGGGACGTTGGATTCCGTGTCGTCCTCGGTGTCCTCGTCGTTTTCGTCGCTCCAGCCTTCTTCGCTCTCGTCCCACCAGTCGGCAGACACTATGGTCTCCCTGCCGATCTGCTCGGCAGCAAGCGTCTCAATCTGTGGCCCGAACGCTGGGACCAACTCAAACGTCTCACCCTTCTCGGGCTCGAAGTCGATGTTGAAGTGTTCCGCCACTTTGCGTGGCGAGGGATGCTTCATTTTGTCATCCGGCGCGAAGTAGAATGTGAAACAGTCCACTCCATACTCGTGACGGAACACGGCGATGTAAAGCTCGGGTTTGGTCATCGTGCGATTCTTTCGTGCGTGGGTTAGGTTCCGGGTTATGCGGCCGTCGCTGCCAGCAGTTCTTCCATGACCGCCAGCGGCAGATCGCACGTCGTAACGTAGACGTCCGAGTGTTTCGGAATGGTCGTCCAAGCGATTTCGAATTCGGGGTGATGCGAAGACGGGCTACACCGGACGATCATTTGGTCGCACTCTGTTCGCTGGGCTTCGTGGGCCGTGAAGTCGACGCCAGCGGGTACCACGGCGTATTCTCGCCCTTCAAAATCGGCCAACCAGTTGCGAGCGGCCTTGTTACGTCTGCGGCGGCCAGCGGTTGCTATGGCATCCTGGCAGGCATCCAGGATGTTGCAATCAAAGAAGTCGGCGGTGCTGCCCCAGAAGTAGAGTTCGTATAGATTATTGTCCTGCTGCCCGGCTTGACGGGCCAAGGCAACGCGGCTGCGAATTTGCTCCGCCAGTGCCGGCGTCAGCTCGACGACGGCGTAATCGCAGTCGCCATTGTAGAACTCGTTCGAGCTATGGGCATTGAGAATGAGGTGCATGGTTCGTTCCAATCGAGGACGGAAAATGCAAGCAAAAGGGCGAGACGAAGACCGTCCCGCCCTCTTGTTGCCTGTGAAATTTTGGTCTTCATGCCGCAACGGTCAGCCCGAAGCGGCGGAAGAAGCGCGCAGCCCGGTGAGTCGCGTACCAGCGACGGCGGGCCGGATTGAGAGAGAAGCGACGTTTACGGGTTCCGTCTGGCATGGCTACTTCCTTGTGCCTTGTTAGTTGTTCGACGGGTCCGCCCGCCGCAGCTTGCGGCCGGGCTTTACCGGCGTGGAATTCTGGTAAATGCCGCTGCACTCGGCATCCAGGCACCGGCCGGAGGCCCATGATCGCAGCCGCTCGACCGACTCGGCCGCAGTGACCGCCACGGGTACGACGTTCTGGGCGGCCGCCGTCAGCGGCAGGTCCAGCAACGCTGCCAGGCGGCAGCATGCCCTGATCTCCGCACCGGTCCACTGCTGGTCGTTCGGCTTGTCCTGGTCGGCGTCCAGATCGAACAGCTTCAAGTAGATGTCCCAAATCTTCCGCCGCTGTTCGCTGCTGGGCAGATCGAGGAAGAAGCATCCATCGAACCTTTCGGCGCGGGAGAACTCCGGTGGAAGCTTGGAGATATCGTTGCAGGTGCAGATGGTGAAGACGTCGCTCTGGTGATCGTTGAGCCAGGTCAGAAACGTGCCGAAGAGCCGTGCCGACACGCCACTGTCGCCAGAACTTGAAACACCGGACAGAGCCTTCTCCACTTCGTCGATGAAACAGATACAGGGCTCCATCGCGTCGATAATCTTCAACGCTTGGCGGATGTTGGCTTCCGTGCTACCGACCAAGGAGCCCATCAGCGAACCGATGTCGAGGATCAGCGTTGGCCTTCCAGTTTCGGCACCGAGTGCCTTGGCGAAGGCGGATTTGCCCGTGCCGGGTACCCCGAGCAACAAGACCCCGCGAGGACGCCGAAGCGGATCTCGATGCCCCTGGCGCCGCATCGCTCGAAGGCAGAAGCTCTTGAGCGATTGCAGACCGCCAAGGCCGTCGAACCGCTCCCCACCACGATGAAGTTGCAGGAGGCCACTCTTTTTTAGCGTTTGGGACTTCAGTTCCCAGATCGAATCGGGACGGATGTTGCCATGCCGCACGATGCTCAGGCTATACGCACCCTCGGCCTCATAACGGGTCAAGCCGGCCGCCGCATCGAGCACCATGTTCATATCGTCGCCCTGCGGCAGGTCGCCGTCTTCGGTGGCAACGCCACGGGCAATCTGCTCCAACTGGTCGCGGCCGGGCAGGTCGTGGTCGAGCACGATGAAGTGCTTTTCGAGTTCGGCGGGGATCGCCAACACTGCCGACAGGATGACGATGAACGTGCGATTGGCCTTCCCGGTGCTGATTTGCTTGGCAAGTGCCTGGATAATCTCCGGCGAATTCAAGAAGCGATGGAAGTTGGTTAGCACGAGAATCGCCGAGCTATTGGCCGACGCCAAGGCATTGATGCTGCGGATGGCGGCAAGCGGATCGCTGCCGCCCGCGTCGGCTGGGGTGTTCTGGCCTGGAATCTGCAAGCCGCTGGCGATATCCCAGGTGGCAAGCCGCCAGTTGTGCTGGCGGCAGAGTTGGGCAATCTCGGTCAGCGCATCGTCGTGCTCGTGGGATTGCACCCAGAGTCCGGTGAAGGCAGCGGAGATGTACTCCTCAAGTCGATGGGTGAGAGACATGGGGATTCCTTTTGATTACGATTGGGGGTGATGAACGAGAAGAGGCATAACCCTGAAACGCTCGCTTTGCCGCCACAGCCGGGCACCTACGCCTTGCTTCTGGAGGCGACGGCTACTCGGGAAGTGCAGATCGGCAAGCTGGGCGTGCTGCGCATGCTGCCGGGAATCTACGTGTACGTCGGCAGTGCGCTGGGGCCGGGCGGATTAGCGGCCCGCGTGGGCCGGCATGCCCGGCGTGAGAAGACGCGGCGTTGGCATATCGATTACCTGCGCGCGGAAACGCGACTGGTGGCCGTATGGTTCGCGACGGGGGCGAGGCACCGGGAATGCCGCTGGTCGCAGATTCTCGAACAAGCGACCAGGGCACAGATTCCACTTGAGGGATTCGGTGCGTCGGATTGTCGCTGCCGGTCGCATCTACAATACTTTGCAAATCTGCAATCTGCGGACGCCGTTCGATCCCAGTTGAAGTGTCGGGCGATAAAATGTGGCCAAGACTGACCCGGCCTACGATCGCTGCTGCTGTTGCTGCTGATCGACCGTGGCGGTCTGATGGAACTCGGCGGTGACCTTTTCGCTCGTTTGTTGACCGAGGGCTTGTTCGATGAAACGGCTGGCATCGCGACAGGACGATCCGGCGAAGCCTTTGGTGGTGACGGCGGTTTCACCCTTGGGGCTGACGAGTATTTCGATTGTCTTCATGCTGCTGCTCCTACCTGAACTGTGACTTTGATGGAGCCGTCTGCGAGCGGCTGTTCGGTGACGCTGTGCCCGCGGCGACGGGCTTCGATTTTGGTCTTCTCCACCGCATACGCTTGCAGGAAGCGATCGAGTTCCTTGCCGTCGCCCCAGTAGCCATTCATGTTGTCGTATGCCAGTTCACCGCTGGCGAGGTTCGCGACGGCCGGATAATCCCAGCCCGGCAATTGCACGGCAAGTCCTTCGACTTCGTTCTGATAGAGGCGGGTCTTGCCCTGCACGGGTGCGGGCAGTCGAAGACGATCGCACGCGGCACGAACCGCGGTGGCGTCTCGAATCTCCGTCTTGATGGTAACTGTGTGACTCAATGGGTTTCTCCTATGGGTTATGGCTGGGAGTATCGGCATCAGCGTTGACTGGTTTCGGCGGCGACCTGAGCGATGGGTGATTCCTCCCAGACGACCTTCACGTCCCAGCCAAAATGCTCGAACAGTGCTGCAAGAACGATCTCGGCGGCTCGCTTGGCATGTTCGATATTTTCTTTCGAGCCAGCGGCCTGAGCGACCAACCGCTGGGCTTGCAGAAATACCTCGTCGCGGAGGCGGTCTTGATCGGCGTGCCACGGAATCCAGGTGGTCGTCTTGACCTCCCAGGTTTTGCACCTTTCGTGGTCCAGCCTTGCTTGCAGGACTTCCGGCTGGGGCAATCGAATTGTGGCACGTTTGGCCGCTTGATCTTGCTCGGTGATGGTTGCTTTACTCATGTTCACGGCAATTAGCGAATCGCCGCGAATCAACCAGGCCCCGCGGCAACCTTCACCTTCACCGATCAGAACATCGGCAACATACACGCGGCTGGTAACAAGCTGGGAAAGACGCTCAAGCCGCTCGATCGTCGCCGGACCTTGGCTGGTCACGACGATCGGCGGCGGTTGTTCGACACGAAGTTGACGGAGGCAGACCAGCAGACCGGCAAAGACGGCTAGCAGGCCAAAGGCTAAGATTATGGTTTTCAAGGTCCCTCCTTATTGTCAGGTGGCAATGCCGGGACGGTTTCGGCGTGATAGCCGGTCTCAGGGGCCGACCAGTGAATCGGATGAGGCTTCGGTTTGTCGGCTTGTTTCGAGCAACCGGCGTAGATGACGACGGCTGCGGCAGCGATGCCGATGATGGTTCGGATGGTAGGTGGCATAAGAGCGAGGGTTCCAATTAAGAGCAGGATGTCGGGCAAAATTGCCATCACCAGCAGCAAGACGATCGGGGCCACGAGACAGACGGTGCCCATGGTCTCTTTGCTGGGAAGGTGCTTGATGAATCGCTGGCGGAAGAGCCACGCGAGGATCGAGACGGCGACGATGGAAGCGGCGAACAGGATGGTGGTAATGATCATGGGAGTTTCCTTTCGGTGTGTGGTGCCAGGAATCGAAGATTCGTGGGCGGATGGGTAAAGGGAACGGTTTTGCAGAGCACAGGATTACTATGCCGTGCGGTTGACAGAGATTGAGCGGATCGGGCAACGAAGGCCCGGCACACTTTGATCACAAGATCAAAAAGTCAGGTGCTTGGGTGCGGCCTCCTACGACGCGAATAGAGGCCCTGGCGGTTGAGGTGGCACTCGGATCAAGGTCGGCCCAGAAAAAGCCTAGAAGGGCCATCCTGCTCCATTAGAGGGGTGGCTGTGGCTGGTCGGCTGTCGATGGCCTGAGTTAGCCGGAAATGGCCGACATCGAGAACCCCTTTCAGGCTTACTCGACAGTTCCAATGAGATCAAAAAATTTGCCACTTCTTCTTCGATAGAAGAAGAAGAGATATACAGGTCCAAACATTCGAAGTTTTGTTCTCGATGCACAAGACCCGAAGTTTGTTCATGTGATCAAAATGTTCGGCCGGCAATACCGAACGTAGCGTCCAGTTACGACGCAGGCCCGGCAGGAAACCTACCGGGCCTATCGCCCGAATCATTGCCGAGCTACGCGGCGTTGCCTTCATTGCCGCCGGTGAACTCCTTCCACGATTCGGCGAGTTCGCGGCGTAGCTGGCTCACGCGGCCTTCGCTCACGCCGAACTTGACCGCGGCGTCGCGAGTGCGGTTGCCGAGACTGAGGAACTGGGCGACCTTTCGATCACGGCTCTTCAAGCTGTCGAGCCAGTCCGCGAAATCGACCCTGAAAGCGACCGTATCCGAGACCGGTGCCGAGCGGGTATCTTGAACAACGGCTTCCTGCCATTGGTTCTCGTCGTCTTTCTCGCGGTGGTCGAGCGACTCGCACTTGAAGTTCTTCAGCCGCTGGGCATAGCCGGAGAGGACTTCCTTCACGTTCAACGATGACCCTACGCGACGCCCATCCGCGATCTGAGCCGTGGCGTATTTCGCCAACACGGACGGGTAAGCAAGGCTCATCCGCCCGCGACGGACGAGTGCTACGAATGCGACCAGGGCGTTGGCGATGGTTTCCTGGATGGCGTCCTGGCGGGCTTCACCATGCAGGCGACGGAATGCGAACTTCGCGTGGGCAACGATTTGCGGAACCATCGAGAGAAAAACGCGGTGCCAACGAGGGCGGGGTGCTGGACAAGCAGCAGCAACGGAACAAACCATGATGTGAACTCCTACGGCCGCCCCATAGCCAGGAGCGGCTATCTTGAGGTGGGGGTGGAAGCCGTCGATGAAAACAGTGCCCAACAGCGGCGAAACCGCGATTTTGGGCTCCGGAGCGACCTGCTGACGGGTAAAGCAGGGCTCAAGTTATACTGCCTTGCGGCGTACTCTTTTTTTAGCATTTGGGCGGCACTTGCCAGCGACGAGGGGTGCTGGTACTGTTGTTGGCAATCGCGGTAGACCGAACTTCCCAAGACCTACACTGCCACCGTCGAAAGAGTCGGCGTGGCCGTGCTAGTGAACCTCACAGCGACGAACAAGGACAACCGAGCAATGGCCAAATGGTATGACTACGTGATCGAAGTCGCGATGCGGCTGAAGACAAAGGATGCCACCCCAAAGTCCTTGGATGCTTTGAAGGAGTATCTCGGCGAGCAGTACGTGATTAGCGAGTCAAGCATGGTAAAAGACATGTTGGGCTTCGACCCCGATGAATTGAACGACGAGGACCAGGCTGCGGACGAGCTTACGGCTACGCTGCAAGTGCAGACGGCGTTTACCGAGTCGCAGATGGACGACGATGAGCCGACCGAAGAAGCCCTTGCGGAACTTCACGCCGAATTGACGGCCTATCTCGAAGCCAAGTATCAAGTCGAGGACCTGGAGCTACTTGACGATGGGCTTAACTCGTACTTGCTGGGCGAGCGGGAAGAGGACGAATAGAAGGAGGATTGATCGTGGCCAAAACCTACATCACCGACATCTCGGATTACCTCAACAACATTGGGCTGCTCAAAAGAGACATGCCGGCCCCGGTCAATCGCATGGCCGAGTTCCTGCTTGCGATCATTGAGGCCGTGACGCCAAAATGCCCGACCGTAGGGCACGACACGGGCGTGCGGTGCCGCAAGCGTGGCTGCAAGGGCTCCATCCATGCCTCGCTTCAGTCGGCAGATGGCAGAATTACTTGGTGGTGCCCGCTTTGCGAGCAAAATGGCGTGATTAGCGGCTGGCATGGCACGAAGTGGGACCACACGACAGGCCCATCGGCACCGCCGATCGTCACGTACACGCCACGGGAAGGCCAGTACCTCGCCTACATCTATTACTACACGAAGCTGAACCAGCAGGCACCCGCCGAACGCGACATGCAGGTCTACTTCCGGGTCACGCCGCCGGCCGTGCATGACATGATCGTGAAGCTAGAAAAGCACGGATTTATTAGCAAGGAGCCGGGCGTGCCACGGTCGATCCGGCTGCTGCTAAAGCGGGAAGAACTGCCGGACCTGGAATGAGAGCAGGCTATGACCTCAACTTCGTCTGCCAGTGAGCTGATAATACTCCTCACGAAACCAAGACCGACCAAAACACTTCCGAAGCCAATTCACTCGTCGATTATGGCACTTTCCCAGGCGACGGCGACTCTCACATGGGCATTGTCGCTTATTGGCATCTCGCTTCTTCATCGAGGCCAGCAGAAACATCGACCGCAGAGCCTCCCCGCTCTCCACGCCAAAGAGATCCTTGTAATCTTGCCGAATCCCTTCGGCACCGTGGGCAAGCTCACCGAACGGAAGTTTGCCATGCCGCTGAAAATACGAGAAGCCGTAAAGATATGGAATCAAGCATCGCTCAACGAATCGCAGCAACGAGGGCTGACGCCCCATGAGAAAGCGTTGACGCAAAGATGACCCTAAGCATAACGTGCCATCCGGGTGCTTGTGGAAGCCGGTAGGTATGCGGCCACCTAGCTCTAGTACGTGCGGTAACGGTCGAGGAAACCCTGGTGCGACCGAGATTTCTACTTCGTAGCAATCATCAATTCGTTCGTTGGCCGCGTGCTCCGCTGAGAACGACAGATTTCCCGCAACTTGCAAATTGCCGTCCGCGGTTGGCACGACGGCCAGTTCAGGAAACCGTCGCAGCACTTCTTCGAGTTGCCTGTTATCCGGCCTGGCTAAATCAGAACACATTCTTTCTCCAGGGCCGTGGTGCAGGGCCAATCTTCACGACAGGGGCCGCAGAAGTGGGCCTGGAGACTTGGCCCGTTACCGCGATTCCAAACGCGGCCAGTTCCTTCGTCTGGTCTTCCGGCAGGCCAACAGCAAAACGCCTCTCGACCATCGCCGGCAGTTCCGTCTTGCCAAGGTAGTCCCGCAGATTGCTGATATCGGCCTTCACCTGAGTGTGCCAGTTCCAAAAGTTCCTTTCGAGGCACTCGTCAGAATTCCATCGATCCGCAAAATCCTCGTCGGGATGTACGGGATTAGGAATCTTCGGCTTCGTGGCACCGACAAAGGCCGGCATTCGCTCGACGATGTTCGCAAGGGCATCATAGATGTCAGCCTCGCCATCGTAAGCGTGGGCGGCGAGAGTCGTGATGATCATGGAGATTGGCTTGATCGAACAGTTCTTCTGAAACACCACGTCCCGGTGCCGTTTGAGGATCTGGATCGCCCGTTGCAGCGGAGTCTTCCACTCCCAGGCCGGGACTTTGTCGATGGAGGCATACGCCTCCGCCAAGACCAGTTGTCTTGCCCGCCCTTCTGCGACGACTTTCATCCGATCCTCGAACCACTCAGCGAAGCCACCTGGGTTGCTACAGGGCCAGTCAGGGTCGATGACCTCGTATTTTGGGTGCTCCTTGTCCGTGATGGCAACCGATTTCATCGCAAGGTGCATTGGAACTCCCTGCTTCAGTAGCACCGCCCTGCAAGCGTCATCTTCGGGTATCGACGGCAGAATATCCATGTGGAAGCTGACCGCATCGGCGTAGTTCAACGTCCAGCATCGCTTCTTCTCTTTTGCTGGTTCCTGGAAAGAGTGGGCCGCGGCATAAGCCTTGATTTCGTCCCCGATCAGATGCTTCATTTCTTTCTGCGAAAAGACGCTCTTCGACATAGCCACTTCGCACACGAGATCCAGGTCATACGTTTCGGATTCGAAAAGCGGACGGACGACCGTGCCGTAGCGAAACGATCCTTGCGGATACACATGTGAATCGAACCCAGCAACTTGGGACTGCTCACGCGAAAGCCATTTGCCGAGAGAGTGATATCGGTCGGCGGCCCTTTGGTAATAGGACGGCGGTATTTCGAGCAAGTCAACCACCTGATCCAGCAAGCGGTTCATGTACGCATCGGTCAAACTCATTACGTTCCTCCTTCTGGAATACTGATTGCTTCAACGAAGCCGCCCAATTGATTGACTTGGTCATAAATCACCCAGGGCATATCGGCCTTGGGCATGCGAACACGCCCGGTTTCGATGGCGATGGCGACTGGGGCTGCGGGAAAAATGTGGAGCCTGGTCGTTTGGCCGTGACAAGCCTTGATCTTGTCAAGCAACGGACGCATCGTGCTCCGAAAGCAGGCCAATTGTTCCCGCGACTTCAGGCAGTCGTTGTGCGGAACAGGGATCGTGACCTTCCAAATCGACGCGTCCTGTCCTAGCACGGATTGAATCCTGTCTTCGGTAATCGTTGCACTCAACGACAATACCAATGCAGGCTTCCCGCCGTGTACGCGAGGCTCCTCGACGCGAAGTTGCAGGCCGGGCGACTGTTCAGGCCAACGCCAGCCCTGGGGCTCTCGCTGGAGTTGGAAAACATCCGTCGGAGCAATATCGGTCAAGAGCGTGCCCAGCATTATCAGAAGCGGTTGTGGGGCCAAGCCGAAAACCGACAAATGCGTAATACCGCCGCATGCCATTCGTTCATGGACACGCTGGCTGAATGTCGTTCTCAAGTTCTGGCCCTCGACCGCCCAAAATTCCTTGTCCCGGTCTCGAAACGAGCTATTGATCATCCCCAGTTCGATCGCCTTGTCATCTGCCGGATACCTGTCTGGAAAAATGGCTGATGCCGTGCTCGGGAACGACAACGGTGAACTATGGTTGCCGATGTTGGCCCCGTAGAGCAGGACATGGCTTTGCTTCTGCGGTGAGATGGCCGTTACAAGCTCGATTCGTCGCTCGTGTGACAGCTTCATTTCCTTCAAGAGTGCGACCGTGTATGGACCGCCGTCCGGCTTGTCATCAATTTTTTGATGGCAGTCATAGCACACGAGCATCAGATTCGCGATCGCGTTGATCTCTTCGTCCGCAAGTGCCGCGTTTCCGCGCGGGCCGCCGTCGCCGAAGGAGTAGATATGGGCCTTTTGAGCGATGTTGACCTGTTCCTGAGTGACGGGTGATTTCCAGAGAGCCTTGTTGCAACCTGCAAACTCGCACCGTCCTGCCGCCTTACCCCAGAGCATTAACTGGACGGGATGCGGGATATGCCGCGTAACTTCCTTGGGCATTATTGGGTTTCCTTTCCGGTCGGAGGCTGGCTTACATGTGATGCTCAGCGTGGGGTTGCGGTTGGAAGAGGCATAATGGCTATTCGCGTCTCAGGTTGTGCCGTGGCCCAGTCAGATATTTTCTTCTGAACACCCTTACAGCATCTGTCGTGCCAATGGATTTCTCGCATAAAATGGCAGCGGTATGCGTAATATCGCGAAAAACGGCAATAATTGTCGCGGGCTCCCTGTCAATTTGGCAGATGCCAGTCGAATGACGACCCCGGTGAAGCCTTGAAGGGCATTCACGTCGCTTGTAGCCTACTGGGATGGAAAACTAGCGGTGGGATAATGGAAGAGCGTACTCACTCCGCCGGCATGGCCAAGCTGAAAAAGCCCAAGGCTGAGGGCGAATCGGGCATAGGGCACCATCGCGGATTGCAAATTTGGCGGGTGCTGATCCTTTCGAGGGCGAAGACGTGATGCACGTCGGGTGCCTTATTGACCCCGAAAACTTGGTCGAAACCCCAGGAAATCGCCGCTGCCAACCAACATGGCTGATAATTCCGTTAGCGGGGTGCCGGGATCTGACCAACCGCCTGTTTATGATAGCGGTTAGATCGATTGTCGCATGGCCAGCCCGCAGCCTTTACGGGAACCGCCTGACCGGAACTAAAATCATGGCTGCAAACGACTTATTGAGACCGGGTTGCTTGCCAGGTGCATATTCGCGGGTTTAGAATCAGGCTTTTACCCCGCACTTGCAAGCTGATGGCCCCCGAAATAGCCCTTTGGCGGAAGCCGCCCTCCGTGAATCGGAGCAAATACCGTCAGGGAAGCGGGCCAAATTGCGTCCGGTGGAACGGACTTTAACAATGACGATCTGGCGACTAAGGATTGCAGTTGTGCAACCCACGGGAACGAAGTCCAGACAGACGGCCCGACTATGACGACGAACCGCAAAACCATCGAACCGAAGGAAGTTGGAAGAACATGAAAACGATCTTCGAGACTTGTACCCCACGAGCCGAAGTGCTCCAAGGCGAGTTAAAGGAGCAGCAATTCGCGGCCTCGCTCACGAAGGTCCTGCGGGGAACGGCCGAGGCGGTCTACGGCGACCCCACGACCTTCTTCGCCAACACCTTCCCCACCGCCGGACTGAAGTCGCTGTTGCGTGAGGCCATGGGCCGTTTGTCGGGCGAGCGTCCAGATGGTGCCTCGGTCATCCGCTTGGAGACCAGCTTCGGCGGCGGCAAGACCCACAACCTGATAGCTCTTCACCACGCATGCACCGCCAACTTGGATGTGAAGCTGGTCAAGGACTTCGTCTCCGCCAAGCTACTGCCGAAGAAGCCCATCAAGAAGATCGTTGGCATCGTGGGGCCTGACATCGGCGTTTCCGACGGCGTGGACCACGGCGACGTTCGCACTTACACGCTCTGGGGCGAGATGGCCTACCAGCTTGGCGGTGCTGCGGGCTATGAGGAGGTTCGCAAGAGTGACCAGGATAAGACGGCCCCCAGCACGCAGCCCTGGGAGAAGTTGATCGGTGACGAGCCGGCCCTGATTATGATCGACGAGATCGGCCAGTACCTCCGCGTCAGCAGCGGCGTCCAGGTGGGCAAGACCACGCTTGCTGAACAAACCGTGGCCTTCCTCATGTCGTTGATGAAGTTCGCCTCCGAGAGCAAGGGGACCGTCCTCGTCTACACCTTGGCCGATTCCGGCGATGCCTTCGGCAAGGAGAACGATCAAGTCCGGGCGGCCTTGGCTGAGTCCAAGAGCGTTTCGGCCCGCCAGGAGCATGTTCTCACGCCCACGGCCGAGGATGAGATCAGTGCCATCGTCAGCCATCGCATGTTCGCCAGCGTCGACCACCAGGCGGCCAAGGAAGTCGCTGGTTGCTTCGCTGACTACTACGGCCGCATGGTCGGCCAGGGCGTCGATCTTCCTCAGCGGGCGACGCGGAGCGAATACGGCGAGGAGATTGCCAAGGCGTACCCGTTCCACCCGGAGTTGCTGACCACGCTCAACCGCAAGACTTCCACGATCCCCAATTTCCAGCGGACCCGTGGCGTGTTGCGGCTCTTGGCACAGACAATCCGCAATCTCTGGCAGGAAAAACCCAAGGACGGCTATCTCATCGCCCCGTTTAACATGGACCTTGGCGACGACCAGACGGCCAACGACCTTACCAGCCGACTGGATCGCCCTCAGTACAAGCAGGTTATCGAGGCTGACATCTACAGCCCGCAAAAGGGTTCTCTCTCCCACGCCCAGGAGGTCGATCAGGATTTCGTCGAGGCCGGCAGGCCGCCCTATGCCCAGCGGATCGCCACGGCGGTTTTCCTACACAGTCTCGTACAGACCGGCCAGAGCGGAGCGGACCCGGCAGACTTGCGATTGGCCGTGCTTCAGCCCGACGATGACCCTTCGCTGCTCGATAAGGCGGTGCAGCGGCTCGTAGACTGTTGCTGGTACTTCGATTACGACGGCCTGCGTTACCGCTTCAAGCCCGAGCCCGCCCCTCGCAAGATCATCGACGATGAGATGGCTATGGTCGGCAAGATCAAGGCCAAGACAGAACTGGACGAGCGAATTAAGAAGGTGTGGAAAAAGGGCCACTTCGACCCGGAATACTTCCCCGCCGAAGCCGCTGCTGTGGACGATGACGCCCAGGCCCCCAAACTCGTCGTGATCCACTACGATGCCGCGACGGTGAAGGCCACCGACGCGACTATCCCGCCCGATCTGGTGCTCAAGCTCTTTGAACACAAGGGAAGCATGGAGGAGTACCGCACCTACAAGAACAACCTCATGTTCCTCCTGGCCGACGCAGATCAAGCATCGAACATGGTGGATGTGGCACAGCGTTATCTGGCTGCTCAGCGGGTGGTCGGTGATGCAGACCGCATGAAGGAGTTCACGCAGACCGTGGCCGAGAAGCTCAAGCAGATGGCCGAGGCCGAGGAATTGAACCTCCGCGTGGCGATTACGCGGTCCTATCGGCACTTCTACTATCCTTCGGCCGATGCGACCCGCAAGGCCGGCAATCTGGCCCACCAACTGCTTCAGCCCGACGAGCAAGGGCAGATGGCGAAGGACCAGTCGGAAGTCGTCCTGAAGTTGCTCAAGGGCCTGGACAAGGTCCTGACGGCCGATGACAAGCCGCTGAACGCCCAGTACCTCAAGGCAAAGGCTTGGTCCCAGAACGCCGTCACGATCACCACCGAGGAACTGCGGCGAGCCTTCTGCCAGCGGTTGGGCCTCAAGATGCTTCTGGACATCAACCAACTCAAGAAGACGATCAAAGAAGGGGTGCAAAAGGGAGTCTGGGTCTACTATCTGGCTTCGGAGGGCATGGGCTACGGCACGCCGTCGCCGGCTCCGGTGGTCGAAATCAGTGAGGAAGCCACTCTCTACACGCCCGAGGAGGCCAAGCGAGTCGGCATCAAGATCAAAGGCGAGACCAAGGAAGAGGAAATCTGCCCGTCCTGCGGCAAGTTCCCCTGTGTCTGCGGTGAAGAGGATGGCGGGGATGATGATGGTAAGGAGAAGGTCAGTCGAGTACACGGTGAAGGTGCCCCGGCTCAGGCATTCCAGGCCATCGCCGATCAGTGCCACGACCACAACATCAAGACGCTCAGCCGCCTGTTCATCCGCGTCGAGGGCATGGGCAAGGACGCTGCGAAGGACGTGCGATCCTTGGGCTTGGCGATTCCGCAGATGGGCAAGGCACAGTTTGTGCTCGAACAACGGCTTGTGTTGGAATTCGGTGGCGACGAGAAATTCGCGGTCGAGTTCAAGGGCTCATGGGACCGCTACAAGCGGATCAAGCAGGTGACCGACACCCTGAGCCAAGAGGCGTCCAACGCCAGCGTTCGCACGTCGGTACGGGCCGATTTTGAGGGCGGTTTGGCACCCGATGGTGACCAGTTCCAGACAATCCGCGATGTGTTGGTTAGCTTGGGAGTGGGCAAGGTCTTCGTGGACGGCCAGCCCGGAACAACGGAGGGAGGCACGCATGAGTAAGAAGACCTTTGAGCTTCGCATCGAGCCGGGTACGGCCACCGATTACGGCATGGCCCTCTACCGGATACCGGCCCGCGGCGAAGATCGCAATGGCGATGGCGGCCCTTGGCAGTCAGTGGTCCGGGTTCAGGGCGTACCTATGCGGGCCGTCCTGGACCAGGTCCTCGCCACGATCAAGCAGGCTGGATACCGCCCCACCGATCTGGCTCGCAGCCGCAAGGTTCCCTTTGCCCTCAGCGAAGAGCAGGGCGTCCGGCTTGGACTCCTCATGCTGGCCGTGAAGCCGCTCCGCAAGACCTCGCGGATGTCCGATGTGTCGGAGCACGTCCGGGGCATGACGGCCGAAGAGGCGTATTACTGGTTCAGCAAGGTTACGGACGCCTCACAGGGGCGGCGGTCCCAAAAAGCATTGCGAATCTTGCTGGCAAAGGAATAGACAGTCGCGGGTATCGAGTAGCGTAGGTAAGGATGACGCAGATGAAGAAGACAGACCGGCCGAAAGTGTTGATCGAGCAGTGGCTCCCGATCGCGGAGATTGGGGCAGAGTGCATGCGGGAACGGGGAGCGTCATCGGCATTGCCGCCGCTTTACTTTCTGCATGTCTGGTGGGCACGGCGGCCGCTAACCGTCAGCCGAGCAGCGATCCTGGCCAGCCTCTTGCCAGCGTACCCGACCGGCGAGGACGATGGCGTGAAGCCTTGGCCAGCGAAGTTCCGCAAGCGGTTCCCCTCGTTTGACGACTACAAAGCATGGTTCAAGGGCCTGCTTGGTATTCACGGGGACCCGGCTGCCGCGAGGAAGTTGTTGGAATGGGCCAAGACCAAGGGGAAGAAGATACCGAACCCCTATGACGGCCCGCGTGCTTACACGGTCAACCCCAAGGATGAGTATCTGGAGACGTTGTATGATTTGTTGGAGTGGAGTTGGGGCACACGAGCGATTGCCTTCTGCGACCCAATGTCCGGCGGCGGTAGTATTCCCTTTGAGGCGATTCGCTACGGTCTAACGGTTCATGCCAACGAGTTGAACAGCGTTGCCAGCGTGATCCTCAAAGCTACGATCGAGTACCCTGCCCGCTTCGGAATTGGCCTTGTGGCTGACATACGCAAATACGGAGCGATATGGGCTGAGCAAGTCCGACATTGTCTTGCACCCTATTTTACGGAACTGCCAGCCGATGCGATTGGTGCTTGTTACGTTTGGGCAAGGACAGTCGCGTGTCCGGTTACCGGGAAGCCGGTTCCGTTATCGCCCAACTGGTGGCTGCGGAGAGGGGCGAATCCCACCGCTATCCAAGTCGTCGCTGACCCGAAGGACAAAGCCTGTCGGTTCGAGATCGTTCACGGTCGTGGGGCGTGTGCAAAAGCCAAACCTGACCAAGGGACAATCAAACGTGGCACAGGACTGAGCCCGTGGACGGGCGAGGCAATCGACGGCGATTATATCAAGGCCGAGGCTCAGGCAGGACGCATGGGCGACCAGCTTGTTGCCGTGGGAATCAAAAAGTCCGGTGAGTTTCCATTTCGTCCACCGACGACGGATGACGAGGCGACATATCGCCTGGCCGTGGGTGAAGCAAAAAAACGCCGTGCAGCCTGGGAGGCTAAGGATCTCATTCCCAGTGAACCCCGTCGTGAGGGCCGGGCCGACTGGGCATGTGAGATTTATGGAGCGACTCATTGGTACGACACTTACAATCCTCGCCAAATGCTGTCGATGGTCACTTTGGTCGAGTGTCTTAACGATGTCATTAGGATAGCTGAGGCGGATCTTGGCTCCGAACGTGCGCGAGTCCTACGAGTCTATCTCGCGATAGCCACGGACATCGCCGCAGATTACAACTCACGCCAGGTCATCTACGACTCGACACGGGACAAGATTGCACACGCCTTCGCACGGCACGATCTAAGCATGCACTGGAGCTTCGCTGAGTTCGACGCCAGCCGAAATCTCGTGCCATGGGTCGTTTTTCAAGTGGAAGACGCCTGCACTAAATTGGCACGCCTAATACAGCAGCCGCCTGCATCTTTGTTCGGCGATGGCGGCACGAGCCCAGTTGATCGGTTGACGTTTACGACCGGTCCCGCCCAGTCGATACCAAGCTGTCCTTCCGGAAGTCTCACGTGCATAGTCGTAGACCCCCCGTACTACGACAATGTCAACTACGCAGAGTGTTCCAACTACTTCTATGTGTGGCAGAAACGTACCCTCGGCAGCACGTTCCCAGAGCTTTTTACTTCCGAGCTTGCCAACATCGACGACGAAGCGGTAATGAACGTCGCACGCTTCAAGGAGATGGGACGTAAGAAAACGGAACTGGCCATCGCCGACTACGAAAATAAGATGTCGGCTTGCTTCAACGAGATGTATCGCACCCTTGCCGAGAGTGGCGTGCTTACGGTCATGTTCACGCACAAGCAGGTTGAGGCGTGGGATACACTGGGGAGTGCCTTATTGCGTGCCGGTTTCCAGATCGACGCATCATGGCCTGTCCACACCGAGAGTGACAAAAGTCTGCACCAGGCCAAGAAGAACTCGGCGGCCAGCACGATCCTCTTGGCCTGCCGGAAACGCAAGAAATTTGGGGAGCCCGTATGGTGGGAAGACCTGAAGGGACGGGTCCGGGAGACGGCCAGGGCTAAGGCGGCCGAGTTTGAGGCCCAGGGAATCAAGGGAGTGGACCTCTACATCAGCACGTTCGGCCCGGTACTGTCAATCATCTCCGAGAACTGGCCGGTACTGACCAGCGAGACCGATCCCAAAACAGGCGACCCGTTGCCACTGAAGCCAGGTGAGGCCCTCGACCTAGCCCGGCAGGAGGTTGTCAACTTGCGTAAGCGGGGCCTGCTCCTGGGCCGGTCGGTCGAGTTCGACCCGGCAACCGACTGGTACTTGATGGCCTGGGATGCCTTCAAGGCCCAAGAGTTTCCCGCCGGTGAGGCATTGAAGCTGGCCCTGGCCCTGGGCCTGGATCTTGAGAAGGATCTGGTAAAGGACAAGCGGATGGTGGCGAAGAAGTCGGCCAGCGTAGTGCTGAATTTGCCGGCCGCCCGTCGCAAGAAGGGCATGGTGGACGAGGACACCGAGACCTTCCCGAGCCTCATCGACGCTCTGCACACGGCCATGATGATCTACGACGAGGAAGGCTCAAAGGCATGCAAGGTCTTCGTTGATCGCCAGGGCCTGCGGACGGACAGCCGCACCAAGGCCCTGGTCCAGGCGATGATAGAGGCCATTCCCACAACCCGCGACAAGGAGGACAAGTTCATCCGGCCCGAGATGACCACGCTCGATGCCATGAGGATGCTCTTCTGGGACGACCTGCCAGCACCCAAGGAAGAGGAGCCGCCCAAGATCGAGCCGCAGAAGATGCTGGCCGGCTTTGACGCGGAAGAAGACGGGGACGAGGAAGACGAAGAGGGCGAAGAGGAATAGTGGGCGACCGAGGGTGGTAACTATGGCTGATCGACCTGAAAAACTGTGCTTTGACGCGTCCAAGCCGGACGCCTTCGACGTGGTGCGTCGAGCGTTCTTTAATCGCCTGCGTGCTGATACGACCTGGCACTGGGTTGAGGGTAGGACTGCGGAATTCGGCCCGTACATTGATTTTGTTCCTTCCTATGACCGGGGGGAAGGCTTCACGCGGAACTTACTGGACGTTTATTGGGCCTTAGTCGTGGAAGGAGTGATCGCTCCTGGCGCGAAAGGTAATTCGGACGATCTGTACCAGTTTCATCTAACGGAGTACGGAAACAAGGTCGTTGCCGAACCAGATTATCAACCGCATGATCCGGCAGAGTATCTGAGGCAGCTTGGGGCAAACGTCGCCACTCCTGACGCCACCGTCCTGGCCTATCTCCAAGAGTCGCTGCACTGCTACGCACGCGGGCTCGTGGTGGCCTCAACCATGATGTTGGGTATCGCGGCGGAGCGGGTATTCCTGCTCGTCTGCGAGTCATTGCTTGCCGCCCTACGTGACGCGGGGGAACAGGCAGACTTCCAGAGGATCTTGGACCGGAATCCGATGAAGCCGAAGCTCGACTGGCTCAATAAGAAGCTCCGCGACGTTCAGGATCGTAAGCCTCGGCCGACCGACTTGCCCGAGGACGTGGACATCAAGGTCCTGGGGATTTACAACATGGTTCGCTCCCAGCGCAACGAATTGGGGCATCCGCGGGAAACACCGCCCGCAGTCACTCGCAACGACGCCTACGATTACCTCCACATGTTCCCGAACTTCTACGCGACGGCCGAGAGGGTGCGGGAATTTCTGGCAAAGAACAAGGTATGATGCATGGCCAACTTACGCGACATCCCCTGGCAGATCGGCTACGGGCCGCAGGACGACCGGCTGAAGGACTTCTTCATACCCGCCCTGGCCGCCAGCATCCGCTATGACCGGGGCGCCGGCTACTTCTCCAGCACCATGCTCGCCGTGGCTGCGGCCGGCGTAACGAAGCTCGTTCTCAACGGCGGCAAGATGCGATTGCTGTGCGGGGCCGAACTGTCCGAAGTTGACGTGGAAGCAGTCCAGCAAGGGCACGCCATGCTGGAAGAGCGGCTGGCCGAGCGGATGAAGATGCGGCTCGTGCCGGAGAGCGAATATGTCGAGCACCGCTTGAAGGTCCTGGCCTGGCTTATCGGCACGGGGCAGTTGGAGATCAGGGTCGTTCTGCCCACTGACGTTCAGGGTCGCCCTCTGGCCGCCAGCAAGACGAACAGCTACTACCACCCCAAAGAAGGCTTGTTCACCGACGCCGAAGGCAATCAGGTGGGCTTTTCGGGAAGCGTGAACGAGTCGGCCACGGCCCTGGAGGACAACTACGAAGCCTTCATGGTCTTCAATTCATGGGACGCGGGCACGCCTTATCTGGCGAACATCCGCTACAAGTTCGACCGGCTCTGGGAGAAGAAGGAGAAGGACTGGATCGCCCTGCCGATCCCCGATGCCGTAAGACAGGAGTTGCTGAAGTACCGGCCGGCGATGGCACCGACCGTCGAGTTCCCCGATGTAGAAGTAGAGGAGCCTGTCGTTCCGCCGATCGCCGCAGATCAGCGGGAGCGGATCATTTTCCAGTTCCTACGCGACGTGCCCTTCCTGCTGAACGCCGGCCGGCTGGGCATGGACACCTGCACGGTAAAGCCCTGGCCGCACCAGACGCGAGTTTCGGACACGATCGTCCAGCGGTTCCCCGAGCGGTTTATGCTCTGCGACGAGGTGGGCCTCGGCAAGACGATCGAGGCCGGCATGGCACTCCGACAACTCATCGTGTCGGGAGTGGTCAAGCGGGTGCTGATCCTCGTGCCCAAAAGCGTCGTGGTGCAGTGGCAGGAGGAGCTTTACGAAAAGTTCGCCCTGAACATCCCCCGGTACGACGGCCACACCTTCTTCGACGTATTCGGGCGTGAGGTGCCCGGTGCAGACGACGGCAACCCCTGGGAAGCCCATCCTATTTTCTTAGCCTCTAGCCAACTGGCGAAGCGGCGGGACCGCCAAGCCGAGTTGTTGGAAGCCCAAGACTGGGACCTGGTGGTCGTGGACGAGGCCCATCACGCCCGCCGCAAGGACTTCCTCAACAAGGAGCAGTTCCGTCCTAACCGCCTTCTGGAACTGTTGGGCGGCACGCAGGGCCAACCGGGCTTGGCAGGTAAGACGCGGGGCATGCTGCTGCTGACCGCTACGCCGATGCAGTTGGACCCCGTAGAGGTCTTCGACTTGCTGAAGCTCTTAGGTATGGGGGGCCGCTGGGGCGTTGAGGGCAGCTTCCTGCGGTATTTCGAGGAGCTACGGCAACCCTTCGAGAACATCGACTGGGGCTTCGTCTTGGGGATGCTTGACGACTTCTTCACTACCGGCGGCCAATGGGACGACGCGTTCTGCCGCGTAGCAGAGGGTCGTGTGGGTCCGGTAGCCTGGGACCAGATCCGCCGGCTGCCACGCTCGCCGAACGCTGAAAGCGTCATCCGACAGCTTGATGGCAAGGCCCAAGGCGTGCTCTGCCAGCTTGCCCGCCAACACACACCACTTCGACGCCATGTCTTCCGCAACACCCGGCCGCTGCTACGGAAATACCGCGAGCAAGGGCTGCTCAAGGAGAACATCCCCGACCGGAAGCCCCGGCCCGAGTGGATCAGAATGACGGACGAGGAGTGGAAGCTGTATCAGCGGATCGAAGATTACATCCGCAACCACTACCAGAAGTACGAGGCCGAACGCAAGGGCCTGGGCTTCATTATGACAGTCTACCGCCGCCGCCTGACCAGCAGCTTCTACGCGATCCAGCAAAGCCTTCAGCGTCGGCTGGATTACCTCAAGGGGGCGAGCAAGGACTGGCTCACGGACGACGACCTGGACCAGGAAGACCTGGAAGCCGACGTCACCGAAATGCTCTTCGACAATGGGGAGGAGTTGTCCGAAGGGGATGTGCCGGAACTGTTCCTGGGTGAGATGCAGTACGTCGAAGACTTTTTGGCCCGCTTGCGATCGCTTGGTTCGGACAGCAAGTTCGAGCAACTCAGCCGCGACTTAGCCGACGTGCTCATGCGAAGGGACTCGGTCATCGTCTTCACGCAGTACACCGACACGATGGACTATCTTCGCGACAAACTCCGTCATGTCTATGGGTCCCAAGTTGCCTGTTACAGCGGCCGAGGCGGGGAACTGTGGGACGGCAAGGCATGGGTGGGCACGAGCAAGGAGAACATCAAGACGGCCTTCCGTGAGACGGATGACATCAAGATCCTGCTTTGCACTGAGTCGGCATCCGAGGGGTTGAACCTCCAGACCTGCGGCGTGCTCATCAACTTCGACCTGCCCTGGAATCCGATGCGAGTCGAGCAGCGGATCGGTCGTATCGACCGAATCGGGCAGTTCTATCCGGACGTATGGGTTCGCAACTACTTCTACGAGGACACGGTGGAGGCCGACATCTACCAACGGTTGGACGACCGCATTGCCTCGTTCGAGAGCGTGGTGGGCGAGATGCAGCCGATCTTGAGCCAAGTGGCCCGAGTGATCGAGGCAGCGGCCATGGCAAACGACAAACGCCGCGGCGAGTTGATCGCCAAGGAAGTAGCGGAGATCAACCGGCGAGTTCGCTCGGAGGAGATTTCCGCATTGAATCTCGACAAGTTCGTGGACGACACGGTGGAGGCCGTGACCGAGATGCCGGCACCGGTGACCCTGCCAGACTTGGAGCGGACCATTGTAGAGTCCGAGATGATGCACGAACGCTTCGAGCCGCACCCGAAGATTGCCGGGGCTCATTTACTGGATTGGCACGGGAACTACGAGGCCGTGACCTTCAACCCCGTGCTGTTCGACCAGCACCCCAACACGCTGCGGCTTATGACCTACGGCAGCGGGTTGCTTGAAGAAGTCCTTCAAGCCGTTGAACCGCCGGTGGATGGCACTTCGGGTGGGGATGTTGTCCGGTGTGCCCATGCCACTCCGTGGCCCCTGATAGGCTTCTACGGGGCCGTGGACGGGTGCCCGACTGGTTCCCTGGCCGAGTTGCGAGCGGTTCTGGACAAGGGGCAGACTGTCGAATTGAAGGAGGAGCAGCGGCAGAGCCTCACCGCCCAGTTCGACACTGCGGCTGGTAAGCTGCTGGCCCGCGAGACCAATGCCGCCGACTCCCGCCGCAAGGCCCACATCTCGTCGCTCACCGAAGAGATCCGCCAGCTCTTGACCGAGGCCGCCTACATCGAACTGGCTCAGGCCGCCAATCGAGACCTGTTCGACGAGGAAGACATGCCCCTGGACTTCTCGGACTTGGCTTACGACAGGTTGAAGCGTCATAAGTATCCATTCGCCGGTGCCATCAAGCAGATCGGCGGCCATCTGCCGCGGCCTCGACCCGAGGACAAGTTCTACCTGAAGATGAACGCCACGAGGCGGGACGTGCTCACTCGCCGCTTCGATGCCATCCGCGGCAAGCTCGGCGACCGCCTGCACCAACTCATGGCGGCCAAGCAGGCTATCGCTAATGGAGTGATCGGCAACGTCTCCACAATCGCTCCGCCGGCACTGTGTTCCTATGCGGCGACGAATCCCAAGCCACGGTAAGCCATAAATCAAAGGAGATCGGCATGCCCATTTTTCTTTTGACCTGGAATCCCAAGCGATGGCATTGGGACGAGGAAGATTACGAGACGACAGTGGCAAAGACCAGGTGTGGTGAGCTTGTTCCTTCCGATTGGAGCAGCGGCAATACCCGCCGAATTGCTCCTGGCGACAGGGTGTTCCTGCTGCGTCAAGGAACGGATCGCGGAATCATAGGGGTGGGCCATACAACATCAGGATCGAAGCAGACTGCCCATTGGGACGAATCGCGGCAAGGCGAGAAGTCATGGTGCGTCAACTGGCAGATCGAAATCCTGCTGCCCACGGCAGACCGATTACCAATTGCGGAACTTTTGGCCACCGACCTGGGCGTGCCGTGGAATAATCTGGTGGCCTCTGGTGTTCAGGTGCCGGAGGGCTCGGAGCAACGTGACCGTTGCATTTGGCGCAGGCCGGTAGGCTTGGGGGGGGCATAGCGTGGAGGAGGGGCTGGTGGGAGAGGAGGCGGAGCCGTTGGCCGCTACAAAGGGCCAGCCGCTGGGCACGTCGCTGCCATTTGCAGGCGGCGGCATGTGATTCCTGGGCCCGCTGTCTGAGCCGCGATCCCGGGTGAGACGCAATCCCACGCTCTGGCAGAAAGCGAGATCCTACGACGGCGACGCCTCGAAATGATCACGCAGTCCCTGAAGTTCTCGCTCGTAGATGAATCCCACACGATCGCTCTTGCTCATCGCCTCGCACCACGTGATCACCTCGCTCGGCGGCAGATCGCACTTCTTGAGGGCTTTGACGACCACGCTGAAACACTCTTCGATATCCGAGGTCATCAATCCCTCATCACTCATTTCGACCTGGCAGCTTCCTTCTTTCATCAGCTCCAGCGAAAGCTCCATGGCCTGCCGCAAGTGCCCTTGGTCGATTAAGCGACCCAGGTTTCGTTTCACTTCGCTGTAGGCTTCGTAATCGTAGTCGAAATTGTAGTTAATCTCCCGCTCATCAAAGTCGGTGGCGTCCGAGATGGCCTGGCGCGTCGCGGCCACAAGTTCTTTGGGTGGAGCTTCCAGTTCAAACCGCGCATCGAGTCGCCGGAGGAGCTTGTGATCCTCTCGTGCGAGTTCCACGAGAACATCGACCAACTCGTCTTTCGTACGTTTCACCAGTGCCTTGCGCAGCCGCTCTGCGGCATGGGTCAAATCCGCAGCCTTCGGCACTTTCTTCAAGCGGCGTTTTGCCATCTTCCATTCCTCGTAGGGCTTTCCATAATCCGTGCGGCATCATGGCGACGTGAAGACCAACGCAGCAGTCGCCATCGGCCGGTACCGCTATGCTACTGCCAAACCTCTGGAGACTGCAAGGGACGCCCTTGCATCTGGCGCAGGCCGGTAGGTTGGGGGTGGTTTGCGGTGCAGAGCGGGTGGAGGAGAGGGCGGAGCGGTTAGCCGCTGCGAAGGGCCAGCCGCCGCTGGGCGCGGCGCTGCCGTTTGCGGGCTGCTGCGGCGTGTGATTCCTGGACCCGCTGCTTGAGCCGGGCTTCCGGGTGGGCCGCAATCCAGCGGTCCGGCAGCAGCGATTCCAGGTCGGCCGGATTGGCCGTGCGGATGCGGCGGAACACGTCCGTCAAGTACGCCTGCACGTCGATCGCGTGCCGCTTGCAACTCATCGTCAAGGTGTAGAGAACAGCCGCTGTCTGCCCGGCGTTTTCATTGCCGAAGAACAGCCACGCCTTCTTTCCCATCACCGGACCCTTGATCGTCGCCTCGGTCCGGTTGTTGTCGATAGGAATCGCACCGTCTTCCAGAAAACGCTCGAACGCTTCCCAGCGATTCCGCAGGTAATTGACACCCTCGCGAAGCGGCGACTTGGGCAATTCGTTGCGGTTTCGCTCCTCCAGCCAGGCTTGCACACCCGTCACGATTGGCCGGGACTCAGCCTGACGCAACGCCAGCCGTTGGCTGTCGGTCATATCCCGGGCACGATCTTCGATGTCGTAGAGCTTCTGGATCTCGCCCAAGATCCAAGTGGCCCGAGGATGAGGCCCGGCCACGATTAGCGGCTCGAACTTGCGGCGGGCGTGGGCCCAGCAACCCACGGGGATGATGCGGCTGCCCGATGCGGCGGCAACCAGCTCATAGCAGATGTAGGCGTCCGACTGCAAGTACCCTTCATAGTCACCCACGATGCGGCGGACATTCTCTTCGGTCTTGTGCGAGGCGAAGGCGAAATACACGTAGGGGTGAGCGGCATCGCCGTACTGGGCGTAAAGGTAGGAACTGCGAGTCCGTCCCCGTTCGGGGCAAAGTATCGGACAAGGCGTCTCATCGATTCCCTGTACCCGCGATTGCATCACCCGTTGCCGGATGAGTTCCACCAACGGCAGCACGAGCGCAGCCAAGGCCCGCATCCACCGCCACTGCGTCGCGCGGTGAATGGAGAGGCCGACTCGCGAGAGAATGTCTTCTTCCCGGTAATAGGGAATGTGATCGGCAAAGCGGCTGGCCGTCAGATAGGCCAGCAACGCAACCCCCGCGTAACAATGATCGATCAATGGCTCTGGGACCGGAGCCACCAACATGCGACTTTCACACGCCGCCTCGTCGTCCAGCACGATGACCTCCTGATAGTGCTCGAAGATCTGCACGCGGCGCTCTTGCAACTCCACCTCTTCCCGCACGAAACGAAAGAAACGCTTCGCCCGAGGGTCATTCAACAATTCCGGCGGGACGTTCTTCTCGTCGAGTGGATGCAGGACTTTCTCTCGCGGAATGGAGGCGTCGATCACCCGTTTCTGCCGCCCCTGGGATGTCCGTCTTGACGTGGACGCCAAGGTGCCGACGCCCAACTTGGCCACGGGCGGCTCCGTCGCGGACTCGCCCTCCTCGATCACCACCTCTTCCGCCGCATCGCCTTCTTGGTCGCTATCCACAAACCGTTCCCGGCGAGAGCCGAACAGTTGCCGCTTCACAGCAGCCAAGTCGCGGCTGAGGCGGTCGATGCGTCCCAGGAGTTCCTCGATCCGCGCAGCCTGTTCGTCAAGGGCTTCCGCCTGCCGACGGATGACGACATGGCAGGCGGCGAGATTATCGGGCAGGTCCAGCGGGCTAAAGGCCATCGCGACGCTTCCTTGTACGCCTGATCTTGGGGCTCCAAACGTGGCTCAATCATTAACGATTGAACCGCTTGGAAGCAAGATCAAAATCCGCTGCCACAAGGAGCCCGATCAGGCCGGGAGTCGCTGAAAACGAAGCCGTTGCCGCGCCGATCTGAGATCAATCCCTTGAAGCATCATCGACCACTGCGCCGCGCTCAACTCCAGGCTGGGTTGCTCGTCTCCGGCAACCGCGGGTGGCCTTTGAAAACCGCCCCGCTCCAAGCGCTTGGCCCAAATGCAAAAACCTGTCCCGTCCCAGTACAAAATCTTCATCAAGTCCCGGCGGCGATTGAGGAACATGAACAGATGGCCCGAGGTCGGCTCCGCGCGCAGAACCGCCTCGGTTAACGAAATCAAACCCGGGAAGCCCTTCCGCATGTCGGTGGCGTCCTTGGCGAGATACACCTTGGTATGCAACGAGGGGGCGATCATTTCATTGCCTCCCCGACGCATGTGCCGGAGCGTCGATCACCGCCAGAATGTGGCCGAGGGCGGTCACGTCGAAGATTGCCGGAACGCGAATGATGTACCCGTGGGGATGAACGACTTCAATCGGCGCCCCGAGGGAGACGGGAATGCCGACGGGAAGGAAAGGAGAGCCGTCTTGTCGATCGCCGCGGTGACGAACCCGGCTACGACTCTTGATACTTGGCGGACGCCGAGTCCCGTCTTGGTCGCCCCGCAACCTTCGCCGCCACCAATACAAACGGCGCTCTGGCACCCCTTCCCGCTCGCAAAACCGCCGGGTCCCCAGCCCGCTTGCCTCCAATCGCCGGATCACCCCGCGCCAATATCGCTCCTTCACCACATCGCGTGACTTCGCCATCTTTGTACCCCTTGCCGTTTTGGTAGAACTCTCGAAAGCCTATCCTTCCAAGATACCACCCCATGCAAGATGCACCGGATGCAACGGTCACGGAGCAACGGCTTGAGGCATTGTGGCGTGAGCACCTAGCCAGGATTGGCTATCGGCAACAGCAACCGTCTACCTCCTCTGGTGCGAACGATTCCATCGCCTCCGAAAGGCTGAAGGCCCTTTCCATCCGTCAGCCCCATGCTGAAGCCGTCATGCGGGGCGTGAAGCCCATCGAGTTCCGGTCTCGCCCGACCCATGTGCGGGGCCGCGTCCACATCTACGCCAGCCTGGGTCGTTATCCCGACGATGAGGAGGCGGAAATGTTGGAGATGTACGGCATCGACGATGTGGCTTGCGACGACATGCCGCGTGGCGTCCTGATCGGCACCGTCGATCTATGGGACTGCACCGGCACCGAGGGCGATTATAGCTGGCACGTCCGCAGCCCCGAGCGGGCAAAGAAACTGCTGAAGCCGACGAAGCACCCGCAGCCGGTGTGGTTCAACCCATTTTAGGCAGGAACCCTTACGAAAGTGACCGATGAGCGTCTTACAGGAAATCTATCAGTGGTCGATCACCCTGAAGCCGTGGCTCAGCGATGCAGTACGCAGATTGTTGCGTAAGCAGATTCTTGACGAACAGGACTATGACGATCTGTATGCAATGTTAAGGTCTGCGAATGGGCTCCCTGACCCGAAGAAGCGGATGCCTCAGCGGCTTGCTGCGAGCGATCTTCCATCGGCAACGGGTCAAGCCACGTTCACCGTTTTGCATTCAATGCTGGATCTGAAGCATGTCAATCGGATTGCGGACAAGCAATGCCTGAAGTTTGTGCCCAAGGGGCTCACCGTTGTGTACGGCGATAATGGCTCCGGCAAATCTGGTTACTCTCGCGTTCTCAAGCGGGCCTGTCGGGCTCGCGACCAGGAGGAGAAGGTTTTACCGAACGCACACCTGCCGCCGGCTCAGCAGGGCGTGCCCGAGGCTTTGTTTGAGGTAGAAATCGCCGGCACCAAGACAACGCTCCGCTGGGCACACGATCAAGATGCTCCCGAACAACTGTCGGCGATATCCGTTTTTGATTCGCGTTGTGCCCGTGCCTACCTCGATGACGAGCAAGATGTAGCCTTCATGCCGTATGGCCTTGATATCGTCCAGGATCTTGGAAATACGGTCTTGCCGGGATTGACCGAACGCTTGGAAGCGGAGAAGAAACTGTGCGTCGTCGATCGTGCAGCGTTTAGCGATCTGCAAGGAACGACAGCGGTAGGGAAACTCATTGCGACCCTCGGTGCCAAGACGGACAAACGTCAAGTCGAAGCGATGGCAACGCTCACCGAGCCCGAACACAAACGTCGGGGTGAACTGGATGTTGCATTGCGAGCCGAGAATCCACGGGCCAAGGCTCAGACTATGCGGCGGATTGTACAGCGATTGAAGACAGTAATTGCCAAGGTCGATGCGGCAACGACGCTCGTTGGCGAACCTGCCGTTCTACGGCTAAGAGTTATTGATGAAGCGGCTGAGGCGGCAAGTGCTGCCGAATCAATCGCCGCCCGTGAGTTTCGAGAGTGCGAAACACTCTTGCCAGGAACAGGAGGGCAGGAATGGCAGCAGTTGTTCATGGCTGCACGACAGTTCTCGTTGGTTGCCTATCCTGACAAAGCCTTTCCTGTCATTGATCCGTCTGCCCGTTGTCCGCTTTGTCAGCAAAGTCTTGCTGACGGTGGGCCGCGGCTTCAGCGTTTCGACGAATTCCTGAAGAACGAAACGGCGAAAAACGCTGAGCAGAAACGAAGGGATCGCGAGCAAGCAAAGGGAGAGCTGCGTAGACAGACCATCGCCTTCGGCGTGGATGCGACCCTTCTCGAAGAGCTTGCCGGCTATGACGTGGCGATCGGTGCTTCGCTTCAGGCATTCGAGCGGCTGTTGCAGGAGCGTCAGAAGTGCATTGTTGGAGCGTGCGACACGCATCAGTGGAATTCCCTTCCGGCAATGACAGGCGAACCGCGAAACGCTCTTCAGCAGCGAACAGACGCAATCTGCCAACAGGCCGATGCTCTGGAGAAAGCCGCCGATGACCAAACTCGCGAAACGCTGCAAAGAGAAATTGACGAGTTGAATGCCCGTGCGAAGCTCGCCCTTCGCAAGCAAGCAGTTCTGGATGCCATCGACAAGCTGGGCGTGGAAGCCGCGTTGAAGGTTTGCCAGGACGATCTGAGAACACGGCCGATCTCTGACAAGAGCAAGGAACTGACGCAGAAGGCCGTTACCCAGGCGTTGCGAGATGCCCTCAACCGAGAGTTCGTGGCATTGGGCGTCAGCCATCTGAAAACGAAGCTCACGGAGCGAACGGGTTCAGGTAAGACCTACCATAAACTTACGCTTGATCTTCCCAAGAGCATCAAACTTCGCGAGGTGCTCAGCGAAGGTGAATTGCGATCGATCGCCATTGCATCATTTCTGGCGGAGATTTCATTGTCGGGGCATACTGGTGGCCTGGTGTTTGACGATCCCGTGTCGTCGCTCGATCACTTTCGACGGGCCAAGGTTGCCCAACGGCTTGCGGATGAAGCGGAACATCGGCAGGTAATCGTCTTCACGCATGACACGGTATTCCTCGGCGAGTTACGCGATTGCGTCGAAAAGAAGGCGTTAACATCGAGTGTCTGCCATCTTACTTGGGCTTCGGCGGAGCATGCCGGCCAGTGCGTTGAGGGCTTACCATGGCATCATCAGCCGTACAAGGATCGCATCGACAAATTGGAAAAAGTTCAAAGAAGCCTTGGGCGAGCGTGGGGAGCGTATCCGAACGCCGAGCAGATCGCCGCAATGTGTCAGGCTTACAGCCATTTTCGTGCAACACTGGAACGCGTCATACAAGACCTGGTGTTCAACGGTGTTATTCAACGATACCGTGATTATGTCAGAGTCGACAATTTGCGGCAGGTAGTGGGATTCACGCAAGCGGAATACGAGGAGGTCGCACGCTTGTACAAGACTGCGTGTGACGTAACGGAGGCACACGACCGTTCATCGGCGAAGAACGCACCCGTGCCGGACCCATCGCAATTGGACGGTGATATTACGGCACTAAAGGCCCTAATCGAGGCTATAAAACTCCGGCGGCCGAAATGATCAAAGGTTCAATGTGAGGCCAAAACTGACATGAGCGACGATATCGCCACCATCCAGACCGTCCGCAACCTACGCCACCGCTGGAAGCCACACAAAGAGCGGCTTCACGCTGCCGGCGGCGACCAGCCGACCTCAATCCGCTTCCACCGGGCGTGTAGCTGGATGGCCCGCGTCGAGGCCATGCCAGAGGATCATGACCACGATCTTTCCCTCGTGAGCCTCTGGATCGCATTCAACTCGCTTTACGGCCAGTGGGATGCCTGCAAACGGGAACCGCGGCCGGATCGGGAATGCTGGCGGGCGTTCGTCGACAGGATTCTCAGGCTCGACAGCGGCGACCAGATCCCGTGCATGCTTCAGGAGCATAAACGGCTGGTCATCTCCCTGTTCGAGGACGAGTACCTCAGCGGCTGGTTTTGGCAAGAGCCGTCCCGTGAGCGGGGCAAGAAGGCCCGACGGCCGGCACACGACGCACAGACCTGGTACATCGAAAAGCGGTGGACCATGATCCTCGACGAGATCCTGGCCCGCGTCTATCTCATGCGTTGTCAGCTCGTCCACGGTGCAGCGACCTACGGCGGCAAGCTGAACCGCACGTCACTGAAGCGGTGCGTCGTGATGATGCAGCGGCTGTTGCCGGCCTTGTTGGGTGTATGGATCGAGGACGGGGCCGACGAGGACTGGGGACCGATGTGCTATCCGCCGATGGGCACGTTGCCGGGATCTACCGGCGACGGCGATGGAAGGCCGAGAAGCCCAAGATAGGATAGGTTCTCTGACAGTATACCTTAGATTCTACGGAGGATATGAATATGGCATTCACGATGACACTTTGGAGCGTCAACAACGGGAAGCTGATGGGGTTGCCCAAGCAGCGACTCGATAGCGAAGACCGCCTCGAAACATGGATTGCGAATGATCCAAGTCTGCTCGGCTTGGATGTTCTGATAATCGGACGGCAGGTGATTACGAGCTTTGGCAAAAAGATCGACCTGCTTGCCATCGACGCGGACGGCGATCTGGTCATTATCGAACTGAAGCGGGACAAAACACCACGGGACGTTGTTGCACAGGTCTTAGACTACGCCTCATGGGTAAAAGACCTGTCCTCAGATGCGATCATCGAGATCGCCACTGTTTACTTGAAGAAGCCCTTGGCCGAGGCATTCAAGGATCGTTTCGATGCAACACTCCCCGAAAGCATCAATAGCAGCCATCGCATGATGATTGTGGCCTCAGAACTCGACGATTCGTCTGAGCGGATCGTTCAATACCTTGCTTCCGTCTGTAACCTCGATATCAACGTGGTCTTCTTCACCTGTTTCCAGCAGAATGGAGCCGAATTTGTTGGACGTTCGTGGTTGATGGACCCAGAAGAGGTTGAGGAGCGGTCTGAAACACGCAAACGCGGCGACACGAAATGGAATGAGCAAACCTTCTTTGAGGCTTTAGGGCAACGTGTCGGCCCTGCTGCCACGCAAGCTGCCCTAGCGGTCCTTGACTGGGCAAGGCCAAGGGCACAAATCCTATTCGGATCGGGAGGGAAGTCTGGCTCGATAATTCCGCAATTCGACAACAAGATACGGCTATTGTCCATGTGGACAAACGGGCGAGTTCAGATTCAACTCGGCGGATTGAAAGGCAAGCCCCCTTTCAACGATGAATCAACGCGACGAAGCCTAGTTGAGCGACTGAGCCAAATTCCTGGCATTAACATTTCAGAGGACAGCATCGACAAGTATCCGAGCTTCGGTATGACGATCCTGGCAGACGATCAGGTGCGAAGCAAATTCTTGGATGTACTTCAATGGGCCGTGAATCAGATCAAAGGCGACCCTGAGTAGATTTCTGAGCGACTCTTCCAGTCCGACTTCATACAGAAGAGTCATAGTATTGTGCCGAGTTCTACCATGACCACCCAGACCCTTCCCCTCCTCACCGCCCGCCTTCACCAGGACGACGGCGACGACGAAACGACCCTTGCCCGTCAGTGGCGGCTACTCAAGCTCTTGGCCTTTGCCCCCAAGGGATTCACGGTCAAGGAATTGGAAGCCATATCGGGCGTCAGCGAGAAGACGGTCAGACGCGATCTGGCCCTCTTGAAGCAGGTTGGGTTCGATGTAGGGGAAACGATAGAGGACTTCGGGCGAAAGCTATATCGGATTCGCCGTCTGCCTGAATCCACGAACGGAAAGGGCCACAAGCGGGAAAGGTATTCCGTGATCCACGACACCTTACAGCAGGTACACGACGTAGCCCTGATCCTTGGGGATTCGCCTCTGGCCGAGAGTCTGAAACGCCTTCAGGAATGGGTTCAGTTGCGGGCAGAACGGAAGTGCAGAAAACCCAAGCCAAGGTGAGGAACGGCTGGCGGATCTGATTCCGTTGGTTGTGGTTCTTACGACGTAGCCATGAAAATGCCCGTACCGAAGATCATGTCCACCGATCGCATCAGGCAGCGATTCAGCGAAGAGCAGATCCTGCACCTGGTTGAACGCTCCCTGTTCAAGATGAGCGAGTGTCCCGGCCAGGTTGCGGAATGGGTGTCGCACTACCGAACCGTCTACGGGGAAGTTACCGTCGTCTACGCCAAGGAGCCGCATGCCGCGATCGTCGCCTACGACGACGAAATGCCCCAGGGCGTCCAGGCAAAGGCCGGCGACAACGGGACTCGCGGCTCCGGCTACCGGCTGAGCGACGCGGAATGGAAGAAGCACGCCCAGGCGATGTGGCAGGCGACGGACGGCGAATTCAAAGCCCCGTTGCCGCGAGCAGACCACAGGGACGTTGCCGGCATCAGCTTCATCACCCCGGACAAGGACCTCGTTTCGCTGGAGGAACTGGCAAACGATCCATTACTGAGCGACATCGGGAAGTGGTACGACGAACTCGTGCCTCAGCCTGGCAGGTTCAAGATTGCCGCCGTCGCCTACCATTCGGACGGTGAAGCCTACCACTACGCCCCGGTTCTCTCGGACACGGACGACATTTCCACGTTTGCCTCGACGTGCAACGACGTTTTCGGAGCAGCCTACCGGAAGTTCGTCACGGAGATACCGGACATCAAGCCGAACGTGATGTTCACGGCCCTCTGGTTGGAGGACGACGACCTCGATTACGTGCGGACGCTGCTTTATTCGTGCGTCGAGAAGGCTGCGGGAATACTTGCCGGCACGGACACGCACTTCCAGAGACGGGGCGGGATTGCCTGCTTTCACGCCGCGACCGGCAGCCTGACCGAGGGCGAGCAATCGGAGTTGGCGAAGAGTTTTGAAGTTGAATCCGAATGACTGTTCTCGGCGAGGCGGTATCCTGCCCGATGCTGCCCTCCAGAATGAAATAGCGGATGCCGCGGCCTTGGCCGGCGTGGGCGTGCTGAAAATTCATCACAAGAACAAAAAGTCGGCCGAGCCCGATGAAGAGCTTCAAGGAAATCTCCGGTATCACCAGATTCGCGTTCTGCGAATACAATCTGAAATGCTTCGTCGGCGTGGCGGTCGGCTATCTTCTTTACAAGGCGTTCCCCGAGCAAAGCGGTCAGCTTCTCTGGCTGCTGCTCTCGATCTTGCTGTCCATTACACACGACAACAGCAGCAAGGTTGCGTACGACCGCATGAAAGGGAACATTGTCGGCTCGCTGGTGGGGCTTTTTGCGTACTTCCTGCACAATCCGCCCAATCTCCTGACCATTTGCGTCGGCGTGGCGGCCACGATCACGATCTGTTCGTTTCTGAAGTTGATCGACGTTTTCAGAACGGCTCTGGTGGCCTTCGTCATCGTGGTGCTCTACGAGGAAGCCCACAGCAGTTGGGAAGGTGCGGTCTACCGCATGGGGAGCGTGGTCGTCGGTTGCTTCATCGGGCTGGTAATCAACTTCGTCTTTCAAAGGCTGGCGATTGCGATTTATCCGGCGATCTCAATGCCGGCCGCGGAACAAGGGAAACACGACGGCGGTGAGTAGCGGCAAGGCCGCCCACGTTCATTCCGCTGGCCTGTTCACGTCGATCTTCTCGGCAATCATCTTTGCCAACCCCTCCGCGTCATCTGTCCCGACGCGGATGACCTTCCGCCCCAGCGTCAGTCTAATGAATGCCCCACCCGTGAATGATGTCGGTGTGGCCGATTTCGACGCCGGTGATGTCGGCATAGCGAACCCGCTTGCTAAGCAAAGGCAGCGGGCCAAAGTCGCCGCCAAGGGCTTGAAATCGCAGCAAACACTCGCTCTAATCGGCCTATCCATTACGGATGTACATTTTTC
>Ga0118677_10001490_pt1 | contig 49373 bp, 39 predicted proteins | sample AliMusrvi5mmetaG_FD_86154 | JGI IMG/M metagenome (GOLD analysis project Ga0118677, IMG submission 86154) | reverse complement strand
GCTCCGAAAAGTAATAAAACACAAAAATGCCGCTAAGACACTAAGACATCAAGATACGCAAAGCATTGAAAAGCAAGTTTGTTTTTTTGCGAAACTTCGAGTCTTTGAGCCTTTGCGGCAAGAAAAAGACTTATCGGAGTGGACTCAATTTTACAATCTTGGATTAAAAATAATTCGTACTTTTGCACGATTTTAATTTATCATATTAGGCATCTTATGAGAGTTTTTTTGATTGAAAGCGACCCTAAAGTTTCGTCGTTTATAAAATCAGGTCTTGAAGACAATGGATATATTGTGTTCGTTGCTTATGATAGTCACATGGCTGAAAAGCTCCTGTTTCAAAAATCCTTTAATATCATTATCCTCGATGCTTTTATTGCTGGTATAGGTGGTATCAAACTTTGTGAAAAAATAAGAAATGCCAACATTACCGTGCCAGTCCTTATGATCACTTCATCAAATGCCATCGAAGACAGAATTGAAGGTTTTAATTGCGGTGCCGATGATTATATGGTAAAGCCAATCCATTTAGGAGAACTAGATGCACGAATAAAAGCGCTTGACAGAATGCGTCACAGGAAAGGAAGCTCCTTACTGAAAATTTCAGATCTCGAATTAGACTCTGTTTCTAAAAAAGTAAGGAGGAATAATAAGGAGATAAAACTTACAGAAAAAGAATTTGAGATTCGCAGCTTTTATTGAAAAACCCCGGAAAAGTTTTCAACTCACTAGAAATTGTGCAAAAATTATGGGGATATACATTCACTATAAAAACCAACATAATTGCTGTTCACATCAATTCTCTCCGCAAAAAAATTGATTCCGATTTTTCTCCAAAACTCCTCCACACCCTTATCGGTTTTGGTTATACGATAAAGGAAAGCAAATAAAACAAATCGCTGATAGCGCGCGTTTCAAATGCGTGCTGCCAAATTATTCCTAATTCACAAGAGCGCTGGTTACAAAACTTTGGTTAAGCGGTTTCAGCGTTTTTCTGTCAATGTAAACGGCAATATAAAAAACGGTCTTGCCTCTGTCTTCAGATTTAAAATGGTTAACATATTTGGCAGTGGTTGTGCTGCCAAGAAATATCATCTGACTAATATCGGTTGGTTCGGTTCCACCGATTTGTTGATAAATATTTATGTGTTTTGCATCAGGAGGAAGCTTTTTTTTCTTTGATTCGTTGTTCCTGAAATGCAGAATATGATGCAGGCTACCACCAATTTCGACCCTTATGAACGGAAAACTGGTTTTGGCTTTGCCAACGATGTTGCTGGAATGACCATTATCAACACCTTTAATTCCAAAACCTAATAAAAGAGCTTTTCCATAATCATCAGTGATGATTGAGTTTTGGACCTGCTTTGCCCATTGGTCAGTTATAACATCCTTAATTTCGGAATCTGCCTGATGGATCTTTTCAGTAATAGTTTTTAACTTGTCGCGCAAAGCATTTCGTTCTGAGATCAGGTACTCCCTGTCTTTAATCATTGCAAGAACATCATCAGGTTCAGGTGTCAGGCCTGGTACTGCATCAGAATGATCGTGTGCAGACGTAGCCATTGCAAGAACTTTCTCCTGAAACTTAGCTTCAGACAATCCTTTCAGGTTAACTGTTACAATTACCTTCTTTTTAAGCTTCTTTTTTGTTGCCATTTGGTGAACACTTTAAAATTTAGTGCAGCAAATTTAAGCAAATAAATTGAACTGTTGACAAAAATCACAAATTTTTTGAGATTTGCTATCCCTCCTTAAGTAATAGCTATCCCTGACAAAGCAAGTTGTAGTATTACCAAAGGAGGGATAATCCCTAACATGTACGGATTTATTCCTGATAATGCAGGGATAATTTTTACTAAGAAAGGGGATATTCTTACCTTGTCAGGTATATTCCCGGACTTGGAAGGGTATTACCCTTCCAAGGTATATATTTGCCCCGCCAAGGGATATTTATCTTTTCCCAATGCAGGGAAGCAGTAATTCAAGACTAAAATGACATTGTCTGCAAGTTAAACATCTCAAGTGTACTATTGATTAATAGAACATTGAAACTTCAGGAAAGACAACAAGTGATTGATATTTTTAAACAAGAAAAATGAATTGTAATTGGAAAAATTATTTGAAAAAAACAAGAAAGAAAAGCTCTTATCCACGTGTTTTGAACCTAAAACATCAGTTTTAAGAACGCACCACGAACAACTAACCACTAACAACAAACCACAAACATTTCTTTAAAGGATTTCCTTCAAAAACCTCCCGGTATAGCTGTCGGGATTCATTGCAACAACTTCCGGCAGGCCTTGCGCAATGATGTTTCCGCCCCTTTGTCCGCCTTCTGGCCCAAGGTCTATGATGTGATCGGCAACTTTGATAACCTCCATGTTATGCTCGATCACGATCACTGTGTTTCCCTTGTCAACCAATTTGTCAAGCACCATGAGCAGCACACGTACATCCTCGAAATGCAAGCCTGTGGTAGGTTCATCCAGTATATAAAGCGTTTTTCCGGTATCTCTTTTAGATAATTCTGTAGCAAGCTTCACTCGCTGCGCCTCACCACCGGACAACGTGGTTGATGACTGACCGAGGGTGATGTATCCAAGGCCAACATCTTTTATAGTTTTTATTTTAGAAATAATCGGAGGGATATTTTCAAAAAATTCAAGACAGGTGGAGATATTCATGTTCAGCACATCGTTAATAGATTTGCTTTTATAACGCACTTCCAGCGTTTCCCTGTTATAGCGTTTACCGCCGCAGGTGTCACATTCAACATACACATCGGGAAGGAAATTCATTTCAATGGTTTTCACGCCCGCACCCTGGCAATCCTCACAGCGCCCGCCTTTCACATTGAATGAAAACCTGCCCGGCTGATAAGCGCGTATCTTTGATTCGGGGCATTTTGCAAACAACTTCCTGATCTCATCAAACACGCCAACATAGGTGGCAGGATTCGATCGCGGTGTGCGGCCAATAGGCGATTGATCAATCTCGATCACCTTGTCAATAAATTTCAGCCCTTCGACAGTATCAAATTTCAAAGGTTTGGTATTCGATTTATAAAAGTGCTGGCTCAGTATCGGGTAAAGTGTTTCATTGATCAGCGATGATTTGCCGCTGCCCGAAACCCCTGTAACAGCAATCATTTTTCCCAGGGGAATATCAAGCCTTACGTTTTTCAGATTATTTCCGACTGCCCCTGTGATCGTCAGGATTTTTCCGTTTCCTTCCCTCCTGTTTTCAGGAATTTTGATCTCTTTGACTCCCGAAAGATATTGCGAGGTCAGGGTTTGGCAATTCATCAACTCAGCCGGAGTACCATGCGCCACAATCTTTCCTCCCAATGCACCTGCGCCGGGACCAATGTCAACAAGGTAATCCGCAGCCATGATCATTTCCTTGTCATGCTCAACTACGATCACTGAGTTGCCGATGTCCCGCAAGTCCTGCAAGGCTTTTATGAGTTTCAGATTATCCCTTTGATGCAACCCTATGCTTGGCTCATCCAATATGTAAAGAACGCCCACAAGTTGCGAGCCTATCTGAGTTGCAAGCCTGATCCTCTGCGATTCGCCGCCGGACAAACTTCTTGCTGACCTGTCCAAAGTGAGATAATCAAGGCCAACGTTGAGAAGGAAATCAAGCCGCTTTCCAATTTCCTTGTTAAGCTCACCGGCAATTTTCATTTTCCGTGCGTCGAGGATCTTATCAATTTCAAGGAACCAGTTTTTGAGATGCACAATGTCCAGAGCAGCCAGATCAGCAATACTTTTATCGCCAATTCTGAAATGCAAGGATTCCCTTTTAAGTCTGCTGCCATTGCACTCGGGGCACTTCACTTCATTCATAAAACCGTACGCCCACCTTTTCACGGAAGTGGCAACAGCATCTTCAAACTGTGTGCGTATAAACGCTGCTATGCCTTCAAAACTGAGCGAATAAGAAGTTGAAACGCCATAATTATCAGCCTTCACTTTAAAAACCTCATCCGATCCATAAAGAATAATGTTGAGGGCATGATCTGAGATCTCTTCAATGGGAGAATCGAGCGTGAATTCATATTTATCACCAATGGCCTCCAGTTGCCTTACAATCCATTTATTTTTCAAATCACCAACAGGCGTAATTCCTCCTTGTCGAATTGATTTTTTCCTGTCGGGAATGATCTTTTCAATATCCAGTTCGGTGATCATCCCGAGGCCATTGCATTTAGGGCAGGCGCCATAAGGCGAATTAAATGAGAACGTGTTTGGTTCCGGCTCTTCATAAGAAATACCGGATTCAGGACACATCAAAAAACCACTGAAATGAACAGCTTCATCACTGTCTGAAGGCATAACCATGAGCATCCCTTTGCCATGTTTCATTGCAAGGCGCACTGATTCGGCAAGGCGAAATTTATCATCAGGATCCACATGAATAGCATCAATGACGATCTCAACATCGTGAATTTTATACCTGTCTAATTGTAATCCAAAGGTAATTTCCTTCACTGTTCCATCAATCCTGACCCGTAAAAAACCCTGTTTTCTGATCTGTTCAAAAAGTTCGCGGTAATGTCCTTTTCTTCCCTTAACGACGGGGGCCAGAATAAACAACTCTTTACCATCATACTTCGAGATAATGGTATCAATGATCTGGGCTTCGGTGTAGCGCACCATTTTTTTACCCGTTACATAGGAATATGCATCGGCAACCCTGGCGTAAAGCAAACGCATAAAATCGTAAACCTCGGTAATTGTTCCAACAGTAGAGCGCGGATTTCTCGAAGTTGATTTTTGTTCAATGGAAATTACAGGACTTAATCCGGATATCTTATCAACATCCGGCCTTTCCAGTGTTCCCAGGAAATGCCGGGCATAAGCCGAATAAGTTTCAATATAGCGCCGTTGCCCTTCGGCATAAATGGTATCAAAAGCCAGTGACGATTTTCCGCTGCCGCTCAAACCGGTGATGACAACAAGTTTATTGCGGGGAATAACTACATCAATATTCTGAAGATTGTGCACACGTGCACCATATACACTAAGAGATTCGGTTTCCTGAGGAGGTTTATTTTGAGTCGTTGTTTGTTTGTTGTTCAAAGTTAAATTTACTATTTACATGTTGTTGACCACTGTCTGACCATTGACCATTGACTAATGACTGTTGACTGTTGACTGTTGACTAATGACTAATGACCATTATTTCAAAGTATCCGGCAGCACTATGTTTTCATCGGGGACATCAGAAAGGAGCACATCATAGTTCATAGAGCCATCTTTTGGCAACGTGATATTATATGCCTTTCTTGAAACATTCACCAATGTTGTTGTCCGTATCCATGGATTAAATTCCATTAAAAGTTTGTAACTGATCTTGTACTTTGCTGCGAAACCAACAAGGTCGGTAATGGCAGAGTCAACCTTCACAGTGTATGTAGGGATCACAGGATACAGATCTCTTTTCCTTAAGTAAAACCCATATTTTTTAGGGTTCGATAAAATAATTTTAAAAGAAATCACCCTGTAGATATACCGTGCAGTTTCAGAATTCAAATAAAGATCGTAATAGTTGCTGGTTTTTTGCATCGCAACCTGCTTGTTCAATCCACCCATTCCAACATTGTAAGAAGCGGCTGCCATGGTCCAGCTGTGGTAGGATTTATATGCTTCAAGCAAAAGCTTACAGGCTGCTTCGGTTTCCTTTTCAATATTGTAACGTTCATCAATGTTCTCATTCACCTCCAGACCATATTTCAGAGCGCTTGCTTTCATAAACTGCCAAACCCCGGTTGCCCCCGCAGGCGACACAGTATTGGCAACAAATCCACTTTCAGCCAAAGCAAGATATTTGAAATCTTCGGGCACTCCGTATTTTTTCAATATAGGTTCAACTATCGGGAAAAACCTGTTTGCTTTCTTAATAAACATGATCGTTTGGGACTGCCAATAAGTATTGATGAGCAATTCGTGGTCTATGCTTTCCCTCACATCAAACCTGTTAGCAGCAACTTTCTCCCCGGCAAAGTCAAGGCTATCGGGAATATCAAGAGCGAATATTTTGTAATTTTTATAAAACGACTTTTGATACTCAGTATCTTTATCAGGTTTATTGGTTGAATAATTAAACAGGAAAAAAATCAGAACAACAAATAAAACTGAAGCGAAGGCAATGAGTATCTTTTTGTATAACATGGAAAAGAGTTGAAGTTTGTAGTTTGTAGTTTGTAGTTTGTTGTTAGTCGTTTGGGTATTGCAGTAAGATTATTTCAAACGATTTTCAATGACTTATGGCAAATGACCAATGATGGGTTATGTGCATTTACTTTTATTTTTGTTGGCAATCACGAACAATACTGTAAATAATATCAAAATGTAAAGGCCAAAAAAGGCGATGTAAAAATAACTCCATCTGCTGATGAAATTGAGGGCAATGATCACCAGGGCCATTGATACCAGCGAAATTCCTATGTAAACCAACGCAACCTGGTTATCTTTTAATCCCAAATAGGAAATGTGGTGAGTTGTATGGTCCTTGCCGCCAATAAAAGGTGATTTCCCTTTGAAAATTCTTTTGATAGAAACTGTTGTTGTGTCAATAATAGGAATCGAAAACATCATTACCGAAACAATAACCTGCTTTGACCATATCTCAACTCCTGTAACTCCTGAATCATTCCAAAAATAAAGTATTCCATAAGCAGCAAGAAAAGCGCCCAGGAACTGACTTCCCGTATCACCCATATAAATTATCGAAGGATGCCAGTTGTATTTCAGGAAACCCAATAATGCCGCAAACATTCCCATCAGTATAAACAGGTCAGGGTTGCTGATCGTGCCACGAATTAAAATATTAATGATGATGGTTAAAATTACAGAGCCGCCAATAATTGAAGAAATAGCATCCATGTTATCCAGCATATTCACCGAATTCATGATGCCTACAACCCACAGGATAGTTATGGCATAGTTCAACACATCACTATCGAACAGATGGATATAAACATTTGTTGAAATTAGCAAAACACTACATGCGATCTGGGTGAAAAGCTTTATCAATGGTTTTGTATTGTAGGCATCATCAAACATTCCAAGCAAGAATCCCAGAGTTGATGCAAACAATATCCCGATAAACCGCAAATTGGAAAAATTAAAACTCTCCTGCAGGAAGAATGAATATGCAATAATTGAAAGAAGAAAAATAATGTAGAATGAAATCCCACCGATAGCCGGTTTCGATTGCGACCCCCACCTAATAATTGTGTCCTCCTTATTTCTAATGCCTAATGAACGTACGAATTTTATCAAAAGTAAGTTTATTAGTAAAGAAAAAAACAGACATGCAAAGAAAAACAAACTGTATTTTACAATTAAAAAACTCATTGGTAAACGTTACTTTTTAGAATAATTTGCAAAGATAGGATTAAGTTTAAAACAAAGAATGTACATCCTTAAAAAAAGGTGCATTTAAGTCCTTTTCTGATACGATAGGATTTTTAACTCCCCAGTTGATATTAATTTCAGGATCATTCCAAAGTATTGACCCCTCAGAAGCTTTGTTATAAACCTGTGTGCATTTGTAAACGAAGATCGTATTTTCGGCAAGAGAAAGAAATCCATGAGCAAAGCCGGGTGGAACCCAGAACATTGTTTTGTTTTCTTCAGAAAGTACAATTGAGAAATATTTTCCGTAATAAGGCGATTTCTTCCTGAGATCAATCACAACGTCAAGAACAGCGCCCTTTATTACACTCAATAACTTCCCCTGTGCATAAGGCGGATTCTGATAATGCATTCCTCTTAGAACATTCTTTGCAGAAAGTGACTGATTGTCCTGGACAAAATCCACATCCACTCCAAATTGTTTCAGGTTTTCCTTGTTGTAAGATTCAAAAAAGTAACCTCTGGAATCATGATATACTGAGGGCTGAATGGTCAATAAGCCCTGAAAACCTACTTGTTTAATTTCCATATTTCACTCAATTGTTGTTCAGTCTCTCTTGAATATCTTTTTCATGATAAAATCAGATAATCTGTCAAGGATAAATTTTTTCTTTACAGGTTTCAAATAATCTTCATCATAATAGCCATAACCATAACCATAGGCATACGCATAACCATAGCCGTACCCATAACCGGAACCATAAGAGGAATGGTTTGAATATGAGTAACCGGAGTACTGAGATTCCACAGCATTCAGAACAATGGCAAGTTTGGTCAATCCGTTTTCCTTTATCAGCCGGTTCACATTCTCAACAAAAATGCGCTTTGAATGATTCGCTTTGAAAATATAGATAGGATAATCCGCAATCAGCATGCAGCGCATCCCATCAGTAACTATTCCGATAGGAGGATTATCAACGACAACGTAATCATACTTTGTCTTCAAATAATCAATCATTTCAGGCATCCTGTGGTTTAGCATAAGCTCCGACGGATTTGGAGGAACAGGCCCGGCAGTGATAAAATCAAGATTTTCGATGGTGCTGTGGTGAATACATTCATCAATTTGATTCAGTCCCATCAATATTGTGCTTACTCCCTTTTTATTTTCCGATCCGAATCCCACGTGTATCTTCGGTTTTCTAAGGTCATAATCCATTACTATCACTTTCTTTTCAGAAAATGCAATAACCCCTGAAAGATTGATCGCAACAAATGTTTTGCCTTCACCAGAAATGGTGGAAGTAATTGCAATGACTTTCGGTCCCGGCTCATTTGAAATAAACTGAAGATTGGTGCGGATGGAGCGGAGAGATTCAGCAATCAAAGATTTCGGCTTTTTATCAACAATAAGCTGAGAAACCGGTATGTCTTTTTTGTATTTTGGAATAATTCCCAAAACACCGGCATCAGTATACTTGACAATATCATGAATATTCGTGATCGAATTAAAGAATAAATATCTGAGCAGGATCAGCCCCAGACTCAGAACGAATGCAACCAAAAAACAACCAAAATAAATCAATCGTTTTCTTGGAGAAATCGGGTCTTTTGGTATAGAGGAAATATCCAAAGTAACAATCTCAGAAACATAACCTGCCTTTGAAATCTGATATTCAGCTTTTTTATCAATCAACTTATTATAGAACTCTTCGTTGATCTTATACATTCTCTCCAGACGACTTAATTCTAATGCATCGTATTTGTTTTTTGATGAAAATGCCGTACCCTGGTAGTCATCAAGGAATTTATTTATTTTGGCTTTTTTCGATTTCAGATTGGTGCTTAAAGTTTCAATACTTTGCAGCAACAACTTTTTCTGAATGGCAATCTGATAATTTAATGAAGCTATCTGGCTGCTGTTTTGGGTAACTTCATACAGGAGGTTTTCTTTTTTACTTAACAGGTCTTGTAATGATTTCATCACACCTGTGATTGAACTCTCAAATTCACTACCTGAAACAACAGCTACAAGTTTATAGATATCCAAATCTTTATCTTTTATTGTAGTTTCAATTTCGGACAATAAGCTTTCCTGTAAATCAATTGCCAGGATTTGATTGTCGAATTCGTTGATCCTGGTGTAAACGCTTGGAAGAGGTTCCATGTATGTGGAATCAATTTTATTCACTTTTTTGAAATTATCCAGATCATATTCCGACTTAAACAATGTATCATAAACCACACCCAGTTGTTTGTCAATAAATGCAAGCACGCTGTTAGCGCTTTCTGCTTTCTTTGCCACACCATAGGTTTTGTATTCATCCACTATGGTATTCACGATGTCATGAGCCTTTTCAGGGTCCTTGTCCTTAATTGAAATCTGTATGGTTTTCGCAACGACATTAAGCACATTTACTGTCAGCTCAGCACTGTAGGTGGTAACTATATTATCAGGGTTATTAATGATAAAATAATAGGAATTCTGATTCAGTATTCCCTCATTATACTGAAGCTTTGCCGCTTCAACAATTTTAATTTTTAAATCACCCCATGGCAACACTATCTTTTGAGAAAGACTGTATTCTCCCTTAAATTTCTTTTCATTCGGGAGAGAATAGGATAATTCAATTTTATCTTTAGTGTTGAATGTGATATAAATTGGCACACCGTAGATCTGCGTGTTGGTCACAGTGGATTCTACTTCGTAAGGAGAACTTTTATATTGCTCAATTGAAAGTATTCTGCCTTCGTTATAATAGCTGACATCCAGCGGAAGCTTTGCGAAAACCCTGCCCAGAAAAACAGACGAGCTGATTAGATCTCTTGCCTGATCCAGATCATTTTGAGGGGCGCTGACTATACTTGTGGTCTCAAGAATTTTATTAACATTTTCATCATTCGAATTTATCTGAATTGTAGCGCTGGCAGAATATATCTGCGGGGTGTACCTTAGATAAATATAAGCGCCTGCCAATGCCACACCCATGAAAAGCAAAACGTAAATAAGGCTCTTTCGGGCAATATACAGAAACAGCTTAATGTCTATCTCATCGTTGATATTTGAAATCTTTTTATGCGCCATCAATTCTATTTCTTAACGAGTTGATAAATTAAGATCACAAAAGATACCAGTGAAACGTAGGGCGAAACGAGCGTGATGAACTTTTCGGGAATTTTATTTCTTGGTTCAATATAAATGATGTCATTGGCCATCAAAACAAGGTTGGCTTTTTTCATTCCTTCCAGTGTTGACAGGTCTATCAGATACACTTTCGGATTTTTCAGATCACCCCTGATGAGTTTTATCCTGAAAGCTTTTCCGTCCGTTATTCCACCGGCTAGCGCCAAAGCTTCAAAAAGTGTGGTATTGGTGTTTTTCAGAGTGAGCACGGTTGCCGATCCTCCTGCACCACCTGGGAAAATAATCACGCGGTTATTTAAAACTTTTAACTGGACAAATGGGGCATTGTAAAACTGTTTATAATCTTCTTCCAAAAGTGCTTCCGCCTCCCTGATAGTAAGCCCACTCACTTTAACCCTTCCGATAACGGGCAATCTGACGGTCCCGTCGAAATCAACAGTAAAAGTAACATTGACTTCGCCATTCCCTGAAGCGTTATTCGCTGATACAGTTATAGGATCAATAATTTTTTCACCATTGTTGGTTGCCAGTTTGAATGACAGCTCATCATTGACAGCAATTTTATACTCCTGAACAGAATCACTCGCTGTAAATTTGGCAAATTTATACCCGGGGCCAGTACGAAGCATCTGGCTGGGCGAAAAGATCCTGCAGGAAGACATTAAAAACAGTAATGAAACAATAATGAGTATTGGTTTTCTCATCCTTTTATGTGCATTAAAAAAACAAATGTATAAAAAGTTTTCGTTTTATGATTCGGTATTAGTAAAAATGTTACGTTTTAAGCAATCTGTAATAAAGGTTCTTTGTATCTTCTATCAAACGGGTGTAATGAAATTTTTCTTTCACATGTTCCCAACCTTTCTCCGAACATGATGTTCTCAATTCATCCGAATCAATCATTCTCAGAAGATTTTCAGCGAATGCATCAACATCGTTGTTTGGCGAAAGCAGTGCAGTTTTTCCGGGGATCACAACGTTTTCTATACCTCCCACATTTGTCGAAACTATCGGTGTATTGCCTGCCTGCGCCTCAATTAAACTTACAGGAGTTCCCTCGTTCAAAGAGGTGAGTGCAACAATGTCAACACCGGCTATTACGTTATCAACGTCTTTTATCCACGAAGTAAAAGTGATCAGGTGTTTTCCCGAATCTTCAATATTATCCGTTAAATCGAGCCCGAGTGATTTGGCTTTGTCATGAATATAATCCCGGCTTTCACCATCACCCACAATAAAAATCCTGAAGCGTTTATCCGTTTTCCCAATGATCTTTTTCACTGCTTTCAAAAACAGTCCATGATTTTTTATCGGAACCAGCCTGCCTATGATGGCAATTGCGATCTCATCATCTTTCAACTGATACTCTTCACGGAAACTTTTCCTTTTTGCTTCAGTGTTTTCCTGGAATTTTGACAAATTAAAACCCAATGGGATCACCTGAATTTTTTCAGCAGGACAGATCTTATACTTTTTCGCCAGATCATTTTTCTGGTTTTCCGAAAGGGCAATAATACAGCTGCTTTTCGAGGCAAGGTAGCGTTCAGTTTTTTTATAGAATGCTGTTGATATTCCCGAAAAATAAGCATCAAATACATGCCCGTGAAAAGTATGGATGATCACAGGAACTTTAAGATTATATGCTGCCAGTCGTCCCAGGGCGCCTGCTTTGGAAGCATGCGTGTGGACAATATCCGGTTTGAATTCCGAGATAATATACTTGAGTTTATTGTAAGCTTTAATGTCGTTGGTCAGATTTAAAGGTCTGCGCATTTCGGGAAGGATCTCGGGATTAATGTCGAGGTTTCGGGCTATGTATTCCGAATTTTCTTCAGTTGCATCTATTGCACCACCGACCAATAAAGTATCAAACTCGGGAGAGAGATATTTGGTGAGGTAAGCTGCGTTATACGTCGGCCCACCCAGATTGAATCGGTTAATCATCCTTAAAATTCTAGGCATAATTGCTTTTCAACGAGAATATGGTGTTTAAAGTTACAAAAAGTATTTTTTCCACCAGTACTGAAAAACGAGAAGTCCCCATATTCTTGCAGCGGTATCACCGGGATTGTTGGAAAACAGCTTCTCTTTTAATTCAAGTATTACTTTATAATCAAACAGACCTTGTTCGCGTATAAACCCCTCACTCAAAAAGTCGGCAAAGATAAGGTTTTTTAATTCATTTCTAAACCAATTTAGTAAAGGCACCTCAAAACCGTGTTTTGCCCTGTGGTAAATGGATTCCGGCAAAATATCGCGGAAAGCATCCTGAAGTATTTTTTTCCCGACAGTTTTATCAGTTTTAAAACTTGCAGGAAGCGAAAAAATATAATTTACAAAATTGAAATCAAGGAAGGGAGTCCGCACTTCAAGCGAGTTTTCCATTGACATCATGTCAACCTTTACAAGCATATCATTCTGAAGAACCAGTTTCATATCTGTGTAAAACACTTCATTCAGACTGGATTTTCCGGTTATATTTTGCAGAATCTCCTTCTTTCGTTTTGCATAATCCAAACCATCCTGCTGATGAAATAATTTCTCAACCTCAGCCTCGACAGTGAACCCACACCATCTCCAATATCTTTCATCAGGTGGAAGTGACATACCTTTTGCAAAACGTTCAAATTGCCTTATTTTATTCGAGAAAGCGCTGTTTCTTGATTTCGGCAAAGCGCTCCACAAAGGGCTTAGCAGCTGTATCATTTTTTCCGCAGCCCCTGCATTTCTGATCCTGTATTCAGCTTTGTGCTTGTTGTATCCCCCGAATAGTTCATCCGCGCCATCGCCCGACAATGCTACAGTGACATGCTTCCTGGTGCATTGACTCAGGATATTTACAGCCAAAGCCGAAGAATCTGCGAAAGGTTCATCGGTATAATCCAAAACATTGTACAGTACTGAAAACAGATCATCATTGGACAATGAAAACTCGGTATGGTTGGTTTTAAATTTATCAGCAACCTGCCGTGCATATTTTGTTTCATCAAATAATGGCTCGTCTTTATAGCCTATGGAAAAAGTGTTCAGATGACTTGTGTATTTTGAAGCCAGCGCCACGATGATCGAAGAATCAATGCCGCCGCTGAGAAAGGCGCCCAATGGGACATCAGAGATCAGACGCAATTTTACGGAATTATCCAGTAACTTTATTATTTCTTTTTGCGCCTCATCATAGCCGATATTCAGATTTTTTATTTCATCATCAGTTTTAAAAGGTATTTCATAATACACCGATTCTTTCACCTCACCTCTTTTGATCTGCAAAAATGTTCCGGGGCGTTGTTTACTTACATTTTTAAAGATAGAAAACGGGGCAGGAATATAATTCAGTTGCAGGTATTGCGACAAGGAAGTGTGATCAATTTCTTTCGGAATTCCATATTGCAGCAATGCTTTCAACTCAGAAGCGAAAATAAATTTTTCCTCATCTCTGTAGATAAACAAAGGCTTTACGCCAAAACGGTCACGGGCAAGAAACAACGATCCTTCTTCTTTATCATAAATAGCAAAAGCAAAAAAACCGTTGATCTTTTCGAGAAATGAAGGCCCTTCGGACATGTACAAATGCAACAGCACTTCGGTATCACTATGCGAAACCAATGTGTGCCCCTTTTTCAGCAAAGCATCACGGTGTTCTTTGAAATTAAAGAATTCGCCATTAAAGACAATGGTGTATCTTCCGCTTGCATCTGTGAAAGGCTGTGCAGCCGCTTCCGAAACATCAATAATCGAAAGGCGTGCATGTCCGAGAGCAATATTATTATGATAATAAGTTCCGGATCTGTCAGGTCCCCGTTTGTATAATGCCGCTACAGCGCCATCCGCCTTTTTCAGCAGAGGAAGGGCATTGTCATCAAAAGCAATTATACCGGTTATACCGCACATGAGGAAACGTTAGTTGTTTGTTGTTAGTTGTTAGTTGTTGGATGTTAGATGTTGGATTTTTCGCGCACCTATTTTCTATCATCTATTTTCTATTAACTATTTTCTATCTTAAAGGTGGATGCATTCGCCGTATGCCTGTGCCACTGCTTCCATGATGGCTTCCGACATGGTTGGGTGTGGATGAACAGCATTGATAATTTCGTGTCCTGTGGTTTCAAGTTTGCGGGCTACCACCACTTCGGCTATCATTTCAGTGACATTGTCGCCTATGAGATGCGCACCCAGCCACTCGCCATATTTGGCATCGAAAATCACTTTCACAAAGCCATCTTTGTTGCCCGAAGCGGTTGCTTTTCCTGAGGCTGTGAAAGGAAACTTGCCTACTTTAATTTCATAACCGGCTTCCACAGCCTGTTTCTCGGTCATACCAACAGAAGCAATTTCGGGATTTGTATAGGTGCAGCCGGGGATGTTGCCGTAATCAAGTGCATCCGGATTTTGTCCGGCAATTTTCTCCACACAAATAATACCTTCGTGCGAGGCCACATGCGCCAATGCGGGTCCATGGACAATATCGCCTATGGCATAATATCCTTCAACATTGGTTTTATAGAAATCATCAACAATGACTTTTCCTTTTTCGGTTTTTATACCTACATCCTCCAGGCCTATTCCTTCAATATTCGAAGCAATGCCCACAGCCGACAACACTATTTCGGCTTCAATAACATCTTCGCCTTTCTTTGTTTTTACTACACATTTGCACAACTCGCCGCTTGTGTCAACGGAATTGACAACGGCATCGGTCATCACTTTCATTCCGGCTTTTTTAAATGAGCGTTCCAGTTGTTTCGACACTTCTTCGTCCTCCACAGGGACAATGTTTGGCAGCAATTCAATGAGTGTTACTTTGGTTCCCAGCGAATGATAAAAGAAAGCAAATTCGGAACCAATGGCGCCTGAACCAATGACCACCATAGAAGCAGGAAGTTTGGGCAGTGTAAGCGCTTCACGATAGCCAATGATCTTTTTTCCATCCTGTTTCATCATGGGCAGTTCGCGCGAACGGGCGCCGGTGGCGATGATAATATTTTCGGCTGTATAATCGGTTTTGACACCTGCAACATCGGTAACTTCAACGGTTTTGCCGGCTTTGACCTTGCCAAAACCTGCAATGATCTCGATTTTATTTTTCTTGAAAAGATATTGAATGCCTTTGCTCATATTGTCGGCAACATTGCGGCTGCGCTTCACAATGGCTTCGAAATCGGGTTTTGCTTCGCCATTCATTTGAATTCCATAATCGCCGGCGTGCTTCAAATAATTAAACACTTGTGCGCTTTTCAGCAGTGCTTTTGTAGGAATGCAACCCCAGTTAAGGCATATTCCACCCGGTTCAGCGCGTTCAACAACGGCAACATTCAGTCCTAATTGCGATGCCCTGATGGCTGCAACATAGCCGCCGGGACCGCTTCCGATAACGATGAGATTATACATGATCTTTGATTTTAGATTTTAGATTTAAGATTTGAAATCGTGATTTGAAATTTGTGATTTGAAATTTGAAATTTGAAATTTTTTGCAAAAATATTGAAAAAAAATCAGCAATAACGAGGAATAATAGAACACTGATCGGACGGATTGTTATGATGTGTTAAGATTTTTTTTGATCAATAACGCCGGATGCGTTACATGTTTATAGTAAATAATTCCAGCCAAAGCGGTAAAACTCTGGAGGAGTTGAATGTTTTAGACCTTCTGCAATTTATTTACAAACATACGACCACTTTCAGGGTCGCTTAACCCCTGCCATATCCATTTACTATAAACATCTGAATCCTCCGGATTCATTGGCAGCAGAGTTTTACATTTTACATTTTTGGTTTTACATTTTACATTTTTTTGTTCTTTGATTTAAAACATAACCAGATTACAAAAGTTTCTAAAACTTTTGTAATCTTTCTCCCCCCAATGACGAATGACGAATGACTATTGACTATTGACAAAAAAAAGATTTGACAACTTTTAAAAAGTTGTCAAATCTAAAATCAAAAATCTAAAATCAAAAATCAGATATCAAAAATCCCTGTTAAGCAATAACCCCGCTCCACACTTTGCTGGGTTTGCCAATTATTTTGGTTCTGCCTTTCAGAACCTTCACTGCGTAATACCAGGCGCGCATGCCTTCTTCCAATGGTTCGAAAGTATGCGTATATAATCCGCGGGACACATCACCGACATATTGAAATGCTGACAATTCCGGTTGTCCTGCTTTGGCCTCGGTGATGGCCATATAAACTCCGATTCTATCAACACCTTTTTCTTTTGCCTTTGATTTCCTGCCGACAATAGTAACCTGGCTGGTTTGAGAAAGGTGACCGCTTTTTTTAATTGTACCTATAATTTCGGTACCTGTAATTTTTTCATTTGTATCAGTTGTCGGAGTAATAGTAATATCAGGAATGGTAAGCCCCATGTCCATTTTCTGCTTGTTCGTTACTTTTGGGTTGAAACGGATGTAACGATTAATGAAAATGCGAATGCTGGTATCGGCGATATTATTTCTATCCCCTGATTCGTACGAGTGACGGGCTTCTTTCAGTTCCAACTCGTCGGAATCGTAGAATTTTTTAGTATTCACAATAGCCCATGCATTTTCAAAACGCACTTTTTTTGATATTGGAGGTCCCGGAGTGAGTGTCAGCGTTTTCCACTCCCCCGTAGCATCGGTGTTGGTGTCAAGCCCCCACGCTGTGAAGTTATCAGTTACAATCTTGTAAAATTTCCGCTGGAAATCGTCAAATTCTCCAATTGGTCTTGGGATAAATCCCGGGTTTGCTTTTTCTGTCATAAATAAAAAATTTTAATTGTTAAACAAAATATTGATTAAATAATTGATTCATTGTTTATTATTAGTGCTAAACGGAGTATTCAAAATCATTTTTTAACAAACGGTAGTGTAGTAACGCGTCACGAAACTGTAGTAACGGATCGCGTTACTGTCGTTTCCCATCACGAAACTGCAGTAACGCGTCACGAAACTGTAGTAACGGATCACGTTACTGTCGTTTCCCATCACGAAACTGCAGTAACGCGTCATGAAACTGTAGTAACGGATCGCGTTACTGTCGTTTCCCGTCACGAAACTGCAGTATCCCATCAGGAAACTGCAGTACCGTGAAAAGGTTTTGCACAACTCCGAAAAGAATATATACAACTTTGATGATAGCGTGATCTATTTCTTAAGTTGCCAATTGACCTGATACTTCATTTTTCACTAACAAAATTTCAAAGAACACCACTAAAATAAAAAGGCTTTGGATTTTTTGGTTCCAACCCAACTACCTCATCATTGAAACCGGATGTAAAATTAGCCTGAAAAGTAATAGTAGGACTACCATAAATTAATTTATTTTTAAAAAGCACTTTGTTGTAAAATCAACAAGAAACAAGGGGTTTTTCAGTTTTTGTTCATATTAAAAAATGCAAATTATAATTTGTAACCTCCGATAAGCTATATTGGATTTTTTGATAAAAAATCTGAAGACTGAAGTTGGAAAAACTGAAGTTGGAAAATAGTAATAAATTGTAGTTAAGAAACAAGGTAAACCATCAAATTGAACTTTGAACTCTGCAGGATGCAATCCAACGGGATAAACTTTGAACCTTCAATACCACCTTATGCTATTAAACACTAACACACAATAAGAAATTCTGATGGCGTTCGTCCGCAAGTTCAGGCTCAGCCTGTCCCGATATTTTGTCGGGATCTGCCGACGCGTTCGTAAAATAATATTGCATGATGTCAAGCATCAGGAGATGTGAGCCAATAGTAGCACAGACTACAAAAGTTTTGAAAACTTTTGTAGTCTCACAGCTATTAATTTTTTTTTTGATTATTGAAAATTTATTACTTTTACAGGCTGAAAAATCAAAGCAATAAAAAGCTCCGTAGTATTCCGAAATTTCAAGTACAGAATGAAGCAAACCGAAAGTCAATAAATCTGTGCGACGGTATAATAATAATTGAGATTACAAGTTGCCCTGAAAGGGAAAAAGGGAAATTTTTCAATTGATAATACAAAGAAAATAGGCGCTACATTATTGCGTAAATACAAATTTAGCGATTATAAAATACCTGACTGCTGCAGACAGGAAATATCACTTACGTGACATAGTGACGACAGGCAGAATGCAGAAAGGGACGTCGCACAATTTAATGGGACGTTCTTCGTAGAACGGAAAAGTATTTCGTACATTTGATCATTTGAAAATTTTAAGTGACAGAGGACGCTAAATGACATTTTTAAAGACATTAGATGTTAGTAATTAAACATTATAATACTATGAAAAAACTAATTCCATTAATAGTAGTTTTCTTTCTTATCATCTCCTGTAATAAAGGTACGGACATTCTTGATGTTAATAGCAGCTATAAAGGATCATGGTATGGGACAAAGGATTCAAGCAATCATTCTGCCTGGGGTGAACGTGCAGTACTGAATATAAGTTCAAATAGTGGTTTGAGTTTTAAGAGTTATAATATGGCAGGAGATATAGTTGAAGAGATTAACGGAACAGCTACAATAAACGGTAATGTAATTAAAGTCAAACCACCGGCAATACCCTATACTTTTACAGTAATTTCACCACCTTCTCAAATAAATTTAAATACAACAGGAGGGTACCATTGGACAATGACTCTTAAAAGTCAATTTGACACCTATCCTTATTATAAGTATTAAGCTCTTTAGGACTATTATATTTATTAAAATTGATAATTGACAGAATAATAAAACTAAAACTTGAATAAATACAAAATGTACTTCCTCGACAGTGACGTGCAAGTAAATCCAGCAAAAAAAGGGTGGCGGCAATGCTCTGTCCGTTATAGACATATTTAAAAAGGAATCAAAGCAAGGCATTTATGAAAAAGAAGATAGTTACTATTAAGACATTGGGACTGCTGTTATTTTTGTTATGCAGTGTTTGCTTGTATTATTCTTGCAAAACCAACAACTGTAGTGATTATGAAATAACCCAACAGGAAATAGCATTTTTATCTGCCTATAATCAAGGGGATATTGCGGTTTTCAAAAATGATTCAACAGGCATATATGATACAATGCATGTAACAGATAAGAGTTATGGCACAATGTATTATTATGAGCCATGTAATCAAAGTGTTAATGTTGCTCTTTCTGTTGATTATGATTTTTCACATATTAATGGAGGTACGATTCAGATTATTCATGTTGAATCACCAGAAATTGTTTTTTTTGGAGGTGGTTATGTGTTTGAATTAGATGGATCATCGCAATCAATGTTTATTAATGGAATTAATTACAATGATGTATTCGTAACTTCTATAGATTCTACAACTATTTCATCAATCAATCATAATAAAGTGCCTTGGAAAATAAATTATAGCAAATCAAAAGGTTTTGTACGTTTTTACATGGTTAATGGGCAAACATGGAGCAAACTTTAGCAGTATCAAAAAATGAAATAATATGGCTATGAAAAAAACCACAATTACAATTACGACACTAGGCTTGCTTGGCCTTGTATTGTGTGGGCTTGTAATTCATTTATCTTGCAACAAAGATGATTGTCCCTGTAGTATTTCAAATAAGCAAATGGCATTAATAAGTTATACACAAGGACAAAAAGTGATTTTTAAAAATGATGCAACTAGTATTTTAGACACTTTATACGTATCCGATAAAATTTTCAATTTGGCAACATGTTCCTATAATTGTAATAATGTATATGAAAACATTGAAGCCGATATTTCTTTTTCACATATTGGTGAATGTGAGCTTGATTTATACCATGCTTCTATGTTAATACACTTTAAGGGTACACAAGATGGTTGGTATGATTATCCTTTTAATGGAACTACATATTCGATAACAGTTAATGGTACAACTTATAATGACGCTCATTTACTTCAGATAGATTCTACAACAATATATAATTTGGATAAGCCAACTGTACCCTGGAAATGTTATTACAGCAAATCAAAAGGATTTGTCCGTTTTTATATGGTAAATGGTCAAATATGGAGCAAACAATAGTTATCAATGAAATTGAAAAATAATTGCTCAGGGCTGTCTATTATGCAATAATTGCAATAACTAATAAAACTATTGCAATTTACAGCTCGCTATTTGTAAATAAGAAACATTCAGGAACCACAGACTATTCATTATAAAAAATACAGGAAGAAATTATGACACCAAAACAAAGTTACAATGCCTTGTTAGCCCGGGAAGTAATTAAAGAATTTGAACACCGCAATATTCAGGGATTCTATTTTGAAACGAAAGAGGAAGCGCTGAAAAAAGTTTTTGAGATGATACCTAAAGAGAGTTTGGTTTCGTGGGGTGGTTCATCAACACTAAAAGAAATTGGCTTATTGGATTCTTTAAAAAATGGCGGATACAATATTTTAGACCCGAATGCTGTTCAGGGCGCTGCTGAAAAAGACAAAGTTGCACATCAGGCATTAAATGCAGATTATTATTTAATGAGTTCAAATGCCATAGCTGCTACCGGTGAGTTAGTGAATATAGATGGATATGGCAACAGAGTCGCTTCACTTATCTTCGGACCCAAAAATGTAATCGTAATAGCAGGACTTAACAAAGTTGTGCCAAATTTAGATGCGGCTATTCTTCGTGCAAAAAAGTATGCAGCGCCACTTACTATCCTAAAATTCAAGCAAGACTACTCTTCTTTTGATGAACTTTCCAAAGTGGCTGACAATGCATGTAGCCAGCTTGTAATTACCGGCATGTCAATGACAAAAGGAAGAATTAAAGTGATACTTATTGGTGAATGTTTAGGCTATTAAGAAGAATTTATTAACAAACAATTGCTAAAGTAAAATTGAAATAATTGATAAAACTATTAGAAATTCCTTTGAATTATTTGGAATTATCAAAATACCTAGTAAACGGAGGAAGATAAAAAAAATACTCAAATCCTAATTTTCAGTTTGTTAACAACTGCTATTTGCAGGACACTTAATACTTTCATTTAAATGAAAAAAACAAATAACCTCTTAACCTTTATTTCATTCTTCCTGGCAATGTCGAATTGTTTCGGGCAACCCTGCGGATCAGTTCAAAACCTGACAACGGTTCAACAAACTCAAATTAACGCTCTTGCAATTCAGCTTGACACAGCATTGGTCCATGAAGCATTTCCGGCTATTGACAGTTTAAATAATTTGCTGAAAACAACCTTTGACACCGAAGGGGGAAAACCGGATGCGGCAGAAAGTTATTACAGTTTGGCAAGTAACACAAGCTGGCAAAATTTAACCAATTCAATTTTATTATCTAGACAACTTATTGCGGCTGATAGTTTGATCTATGCCAACTTATGGAAATTAGCCAAAGGAATGTCCCCCACTTCCTATCAACCTCATTCTATTTTCCTAAGAGAGTCGGCAGGGGTAGCTGTCGGACTTCTGAAAATAGCTGACAAAGAAACAGATCTTACAAGAAAGGCATTATACCAATCATGGGCCATCAGGGCTTTGGATAGCCTGGCTACAATGCAATTGCCCGGTGGTGCTTTTCCATTTCCCGACCTGCGACCATATGGAGACCCTGTTTTTTCGTCTATTATTCAGAACTATCTAAACTCTTTGGGCGCTGACAGTTCTGTGGTTTTGGTAAACGGTTGGATCATTGACGACCGCAATACCGGTGAATTCAAATTTGATGCGGGTGTAATTGGCAATGCTTATTATGAAGCATTTAATTACACAGGCAACGTCCAATATAAGAACATTGCATTGTCGGTTGCCAATTATATGATGCCATTGAAAATGAATGTCAATTACAATTACAACACCTTTGCTTCATTAGCATTAACAAGAGGCTTCCAACTTAATAACGATACAAATTACCTGAACCGTGCAATCCTGAATTTGCGTTATGGTTTATATCCCGGACAGCTTACAAATGGTCGTTGGGTTGACGGGCACAATGCCGATTCACGTTATCATAACCTTATTATTTACAACATTGTTCCTACCGTAAACTCAATACCTGCTTCAAGTCCGTACAAAGCAGAATTGGAAACAATGGCAGTCAAAGCAATTCAAAATTTAATAGACTATTCTAACAGTTGCAGTTCCGCAACAGGTTTTCAGTGGATAATATCCGCGTACCTGCTTGATAGCACTTTGTATTCAACAACAACAAGGAATCAAATCAAGAATTTGATTGGCCAATACATCAATCAGGCAGCAACAAACGGAAAATATCTGGACGTTCAATCAATGGGGTTATACATTGAATTATTGAATCTTATAACGACAGGTATTAACACAAGTCACCCGTCAAATTTAAAAACCACAGTTTTTCCAAATCCGTTTGCCGGACTAACCAACATCACTATAGAACTTCCGGAAGCACAAAACATAAAAGTTTCACTCTGCGACAACTCAGGTAAATTCATTAAAATTATTGACAGCGGACTTAAAATCAAAGGAACACACAATTATTCAATTGACGGCTCTAATTTGCCGGCAGGAAAATATTTTGTAGTTCTTCAAACAAAGACCGAAATGATAAGTTCAGAGATCATAAAGCAATAGAAATGGAAAGAAGGAAAGCGCATTAAATTGTAGAAAAAACAAGTGAAGGAGAAAACATGGTAATTTATTATAAGCGAAGAAATTTACCTTATTTACTTGAAGAAATAAAATGGTCAGCAAATTTCATGACAGGCATTTGTCGCCCGTTCACGAAAGTGTATGACTCAATAGAAAAAATAAATAATTAAAGGATTAAGACTGTTGACACATTTGATGAGAATTGTACTATATTGCGAACAATTGATTAATACCAAGGTCGCTAACTAATATACTACCAATACACTATGGCACAAAAAAACCAAAGCAAACTTAACATTAAATAACAATAACAAATAAACATAAACTTATGAAATCAAAAACAATTTTAATCAGCGCTACCCTACTCCTTTCCACGCTGATCGTTCGTGGACAATTAAGCGGCAACAGTGTTATCGGACAGTATTACACCAGCAGCCAAACAGACAAACCTCAAACAGTGAGCAAACTTTATTTATCGGATTCCGCCTTTGTTATCCAGGCAAATGTGCTGGCAAATGTCGTTGCCGACAGTTATGTTGCAACTTTCGGGGTTTCGGACACGTCAAAAACATTGAAAGTAGCAAACACAAATATTGATGAGCGCATACAAAAATTTAATGCTGCATTAATAAAAATGGGCATTGCACAAGCAGACATCTTTGTGGATATGACCACTCAAACTCAAATATCAGACTACAAAATAAATGGTGATTATTCAGAGCAATATGTTTGTGGTTATGAGCAGAAAAAGAATGTAATTGTAAAATTCAAAGACATCAAGGACCTTGATAAAATGGTTGTCATTGCTTCAAACTACGGGATTTATGATCTGGCCAAGGTTGACTATGTTGTTACCGACATGAATAAAACCTATACACAATTGTTCACCTCTGCAATGGAAGTGATCAATGGCAAAAAAGATCTGTATATTCTGGCAACCAATACAAAATTGAAAACCACCTCCGAAATTTATGGAGAATCATATTATAGCTTTTATCCTTCGCAGCTTTATAAAAATTACACACCAAACATTACCACAGAATATTATGACTACAACTCTTATGGAAAGAGAAAAGATTTGATGAAAAGCACGACGTATTATTATGACAAGGTCAACTATTCAGGTTTCGACAAAATACTTAACCCGGTTGTGACAGAACCAACAGTTGAGTTTGTTCTGACACTTCAGATAAAATTTGATATTGACAAAGGCAAGGTTAAGTAATGTAAAGTTGCTAACTATAAATCAGCAATAATAACAAACCGACGAATGGGCAAATCTATAGAGACTACTGATTACCTGACTTCAGAAAAGTTCTATCACGGTACAAAGGCAAATCTGAAACAGGGAGACCTGATTGAACCCGGCTTTAATTCAAATTTTGGTCAAAGAAATAAAGCGAAGTATGTCTATTTAACTGCCACCCTGGAGGCTGCAACATGGGGCGCTGAACTTGCCTTAGGCGAAGGTGTTGGGAGAATTTACATAGTAGAACCGACCGGACCTTTTGAAGATGACCCTAATTTGACGGATAAGAAATTCCCTGGAAATCCAACAAAGTCCTATCGTTCTCTGTATGCGCTTCGGGTTATTGGTGAGGTCACAGATTGGCAAGGACACTCCCCTGAACAAATCAAGGCAATGAAGGATAACCTTGAGCGATTTAAGCAACTTGGAATTGAGGCAATCGAGGATTGAGTTAAAAAAAGTAAAAATCAATAAAGCTTATACCAGACTGCAATAGATGGCAGTGAGCGACATTTATTGCAGTTTGTTTTAACAATCTGTAGAAAGTAAAATAGGCAATTGACTTTAGTCACATCTTCATTATTTTTGAACCCACCTGCAATGCTGAAATTTTCCAAACTTTATCACTATACTTTTTAATCCATTGCAACCGGTTTAATAAACAATATTTCCCTTAAAACATTCAACTCTTCAACGCCTTACAACAATACTTCATTTTAATAACAAAAAATATTTTCAGGAGTGGTTGTAGTTAAAATAAAAATAATAATTTTGCCGCTAATTGTTATTCAATTAACAAATATCAAGCACACCTTATTAATTAATGCGAAGAGACAATGAGCGAAATTAAAAATTATGTATTAGAAATTACCGGTAAGTGCGGCAAATGCCCGTCACACCTGATGGATATCCTGATTGCTGTTCAAAACAAATTCAGGCATATTCCCGACGAAGCCATTGAATGTATTTCGAAAGAACTCCAAATGTCGAAGGTTGATGTTGAACAAACAGCTTCTTTCTATCACTTCTTTACCGAAGAACCTTGTGGTAAATATACAGTGTATCTTAACAACAGCGCTGTAGCCTGCATGATGGGCAGAGATAAAATTGCTGCTACTTTTGAAAAAGAAGTTGGCTGCAAATTTGGCAATGTAACTTCCGATGGTCTTATCGGTTTATACGACACAGCCTGCATAGGCATGAATGATCAGGAACCGGCAGCACTCATCAACGGAGTTGTTTTTACCAGTTTGAATGATCAGAAAGTTAAACAAATTGTATCGGCAATCAAAGCCGGTAAAGCAGTGAACGACCTTGTGACTGAATTCGACGGTAAAGAAAATGCCGAAATGAAATCAGAAGTGAAAAACAACATCAGGAAAAGAGGTCCTGTGTTGTTTGCAGAATATAAAAACGGAGCTTCACTGAAGAAATTAAACGAAATGACGCCTGACCAGGTGATCACCGAAGTGAAGAACTCCAATATCAGGGGCCGCGGCGGCGCAGGTTTCCCAACAGGACTGAAATGGGATTTCTGTTCAAAAGCTGAAGTGAAGGAACGCTACGTGCTTTGCAATGCTGACGAAGGCGAACCAGGAACTTTCAAAGACAGGGTACTTCTAACATTGTTCCCACAAATGGTATTTGAAGGAATGGTGCTTGGTGGTTATGCCATCGGATCACAACAGGGAGTGTTGTATCTCCGCGCTGAATACACCTACATGCTTCCACGTCTGGAAAAATTGTTGGCAGAAATGAGAACAAAAAATCTGCTTGGTAAAAACGTTGCCGGCAAACAGGGATTTGATTTTGACATCAGGATTCAGATGGGATCAGGCGCTTATGTTTGCGGCGAAGAAACTGCACTTATTGAATCAGCCGAAGGTAAAAGAGGCGAACCAAGAAACCGTCCTCCCTACCCTATTGAAAGAGGTTACAAGAACAAACCAACCATCATCAACAATGTTGAAACTCTCTGCTCGGTTGTTCAGATCATTGATAAATCATCAGCATGGTACAGGACATTTGGCACACAATATTCATCAGGAACCAAATTATTAAGTATTTCCGGCGATTGTAAATTTCCGGGCATCTACGAAATAGAATGGGGGATCACAATTAATGAAGTACTCGAAATGTGCGGCGCTGAAAATGCGCAGGCAGTTCAGGTTGCAGGACCTTCAGGTGTTTGTATTTCGCCAAAGCAGTTCGGAAGAAAGCTTGATTTTGAAGACATGCCTACAGGCGGTTCAATAATCATAATCGGACAACAAAGGGATCTTTTAAAAGATGTCGTTTTAAATTTCATGGATTTCTTTACTGATGAATCATGCGGTTCATGCGTTCCATGCCGTGCACTTACTCCTGTTTTAAAGAAAAAACTTGTAAAAATAATGGATGGTAAAGGCGTGAAAGGCGATATTGACGAGCTTGTAAAACTTGGCAAAACCATGAAGGATCTGAATCGTTGCGGACTCGGACAAACGGCCGCTAACCCTATCCTTACCACTATCGAAAACTTCAGGGAAAAATATGAAGCAATGATCAAAGAACCTAAAACCGATGGTGTTTATGCATTCGATATGGCAGCTTCTGTGAAGGAATCATGCGACTATGCAGGACGGAAAGTTATCATTCATAACTAAATTGAAATGGTCATTGGTAATTGGTCAATAGTCATTAAATGGCGAACTTGAACTTTGAACTTTGAACCTTGAACTTTAAACTTTAAACATTGAATTAAACAACAAACGTAACAACCAAATATTATGAGCGATAATAAGATAAAATTTACAATAGATGGCAAGGAATGCATCGCTGACGAAGGCCTCGACCTTTGGAAAGCAGCCATGCTGAATGGTGTTTTTATTCCATATCTCTGCCACATGAAAGATGTTGTTCCTGCAGGTTCCTGCAGAATATGCACGGTGAAGGTTAATGGTCGTCCCATGGCAGCCTGCACAACATTGGTCACAAAAGGTCTTGAAGGAGCTGTTGTGGAAAATGATACTCCCCATATAGAGGAAATGAGAAAGATGATTGTAGAACTTCTGTTTGTTGAAGGAAATCATTTTTGTCCTGCCTGCGAAAAAAGCGGCAGTTGCGAACTTCAGGCAATGGCTTACCGCTACCAGATGATGGTTCCGCAGTTTTCATACAATTTCCCCTTAAGAGAAGTTGATGCTACAACACCTAAAATATATCTCGACCGTAACAGATGCATTCAGTGTAAAAAATGTATCCGTTCGATAAAAGATGATCAGGGAAGAAGCTATTTTGCTTTTTACAAAAGAGGTCACAAACTCGATATTCACATTGACCATGAACTGGCAGCCACTATGTCGGCTGAACTGGCACAATTGGCAATGGACGGTTGCCCTGTAGGCGCAATTATCAATAAAGAAAAAGGATTTGATGTTCCTATTGGAAAACGCAAATTCGACAAAGAACCAATAGGAACAGAATTTCTTAATGTTACAAAAGAATAGGAGATAAAATTATGAGCAAAGCAATAGTAGCAACAGCTTCACTGGCGGGATGTTTCGGCTGCCACATGTCATTACTCGATATTGATGAAAGAATATTAAAACTGATAGAACTTGTTGAATTCAACAAATCTCCAATTGATGATATCAAGGAATTTACCAAACAGTGTGATGTAGGTATCATTGAAGGTGGTTGCTGTAACAGCGAGAATGTTGAGAACCTTATTAAATTCCGCAAGAATTGCAAGATCCTTATTTCTTGTGGTGAGTGTGCCATCATGGGCGGACTTCCAGCATTAAGGAATTTCATTCCGGTTTCCGAATGTCTTGAAGAAGCTTATCTGGGTGGACCTACAACAGGGCTCTGCAATCCTGACAAGATAATTCCCAATGATGAAGAATTACCAATGTTATTGGACAAAGTTTACCCATGCCATGAAATTGTCAAGATTGATTATTTCTTACCCGGCTGCCCTCCAAGAGCAGATCTTTTATGGGATGCACTGGTAGCATTACTTACAGGTGGCGAAATGAAATTACCTTATGAAGTTTTTAAATTTGATTAATAATAACGTCAATTGTCATTAGTCAATAGTCATTAAACCATTTGGAAATTCTAAAAAGAAGATAATACAAGCTAATGACAAATGACTTATGACCAATGACCAGAGATAATTTTTGAATAAATTACAAATTACAAGAGAAACAATGAACAAAATAACGATAGAACCGGTAACCAGAGTTGAAGGTCATGGAAAAGTGACTATTCACATGGATGATAACCTCAATATAGCACAGACAAGGTTACACATAGTTGAATTCAGAGGATTTGAAAGATTTGTACAGGGTCGCCCCTACTGGGAAGCACCGGTACTCGTTCAAAGGCTTTGTGGAATTTGCCCCGTTAGTCATCACCTTGCTGCTGCAAAAGCGCTCGATGTAATTGTTGGAGCTGGAACCGGCGACGGACTTACACCGGCCGGCGAAAAGATGCGCCGATTGATGCATTACGGACAAATGTTCCAGTCACACGCACTGCATTTCTTCCACCTTGCTTCTCCGGATCTTTTATTAGGATATGACAGCGATCCTGCATTACGGAATGTAATTGGTGTTGCAATGAAATATCCAGATCTGGCTGTTCAGGGAGTGATGATGCGTAAATTCGGGCAGGAAATTATTGCAGCAACGGCAGGAAAAAAGATACATGGTACAGGTGCAATACCCGGTGGTATCAATAAAAACCTGAGCATAGAAGAAAGAGACAGGTTCCTTCACGGAGCAGATCCTCTCAACATTGAGAAAATGATCGAATGGTCACTAAGTGCGCTCGAACTTTTCAAAGGATATCACAAGGCAAACCAAAGTTTTGTTGACAACTTTGCAGTATTCCCTTCAAATCATTTAAGCCTTGTTCGCAAGGACGGCGCTCTTGACCTTTATCATGGTGTTTTGCGTGCTGTTGACAAAGACGGTAAGAAAATACTGAATGATGTGGAATACCAGGATTACTACAAATACATCAATGAAGAAGTGAAATCATGGAGTTATATGAAATTCCCGTTCCTTACTTCTATTGGCAAGAAAGACGGCTGGTACACTGTTGGTCCACTTGCACGTTTAAATACCTGCGATTTTATTCCAACTCCACTTGCACAAAAAGCATTTGAAGAATATAAGGCATACACCGGAGGAAAACCAAATAACATGAGCCTGCACATGCACTGGGCACGACTGATCGAAACTATTCATGCTGCTGAAATGATCAAACAGTTATTGAATGACACCGATCTTCAATCAACAGATTTGGTTACCAAAGGAACCAAACAAAGTCAGGGCGTTGGCATCATTGAAGCTCCGCGCGGCACTTTGTTCCATCATTATGCAATCAACGAAAACGACCAGATCACCATGGCTAACCTTATTGTTTCAACAACCAACAATAACGAATCCATGAACAGGGCAGTGAACGATGTTGCAAACAAAATGATGACAGGTCAGAAAGTAATTACCGAAGGTATGAAGAATGCTGTAGAAATTGCTATCAGGGCTTATGATCCCTGTTTAAGCTGCGCTACACATTCATTAGGTAAAATGCCATTGGATATTACCATGTATGATTCAAATAATAACGAGATAGATCATTACAAATCATAAGCAAAGAGCCTTTAAATAAAAGGCTTTTAGTAAAAATAATTCACGACTCATCAGGCTCTGGTGAGTCGTGAATGCTTATAAAAGTATATTTAAATCATCATTTACAACTTAAACTAACGTGAAAATTCTTGTTTACGGTTATGGAAACCCGGGAAGGCAGGACGATGCTTTGGGGATCAGACTGGCTGAAAACATTGAAAAATGGATAGCGGACGAAAATATTCCGGGAGTTGATGTTGATTTCAATTACCAGTTGAACATTGAGGATTCGGAGCGTATTTCGCCTTTCGACATTGTTATTTTCGCTGATGCATCCATTGAAGTGATTGATGATTTTATTTTCACCAAAGTCAATGCTGATGAAGCCACCATTGAATTTACCATGCATGCCGTCTCCCCTGCTTTCGTTCTCGACCTTTGCAAAAAACTCTATGGAAAAACTCCTGAAACATTTTTGATGCACATAAAGGGATATGAATGGGAATTCATTGAAGAATTGACTGAGGAGGCCCGTTTGAATCTTGTAAAAGCAACCGATTTTGTTAAAGAAAAAATTAAAACTTTACAAGCACAGAAAACATAATCGAAAAGTCAGTAACTTTGGCAAAGAAAAAAGAAGATATTAATGACTATGCTCCATGTCTATTTTTGATTTAAGATTTTTGAATTAAGATTTAATAATGAATAATGGCTGATAGCCACAATGACCATTAACTAATTACCAAAATGACTATTGACAAATGACAAATAACTATAACCTATGAATCTTCTTCCCGAAAAAACTGTAGAAAGACTAAGTCAATACAGAAGGATGCTGCTTAAACATTATTGCAAGGAAAAGCAATTTATCTTTTCACATGAATTGGCGGCTTTGCTTCATTTCACTCCCGTGCAGGTTCGAAGAGACCTGATGCTTATTGGTTGCTCCGGATCCCAGCGCAAAGGATATGACATCAAAAACCTCATTAAATTAATGGGCGAGATCATTGATTCCAAATACGGGCAGAATGTAGCGCTTATCGGAGTTGGCAATTTAGGCAGAGCCATTATGAGATACCTCAATAAAAAGAATTCGAATCTGAAGATCGTTGCAGCTTTTGATATCAATCCCGATAAAATCAATAAAGAACTTGGAGGCGTTAACTGTCATCATTCGGATGAATTATCAGAAGTGCTGAAAAAAGAAAATATCACCATAGGGATTATTTGCGTTCCTGCTGAACAGGCATTGCAGGTTGCTGATTCGCTCGTAAAATCCGGAGTCAAGGGAATACTTAATTTTACCACTGCCACACTCAACTTTGGAGATGATGTTTTCCTGGAAGAATATGATATGATCACTTCACTTGAAAAGGTAGCCTATTTTTCGAAGAAACGATAAGCATCCAGACCTGCTAACCTTTTTACACAGGTTATAAAAAAAAGAGTTTACTTTTCAGTAAACTCTTTTTTTTATTTAAAGAACGATAATCTTCTTTACGGTTTTTATAAAAATATTCTCCAGAACAAGGCTGTAAATTCCCGGAGGAACTTTACCCATGTCAATTTCCTTTTTATCCTGACCATTGCTATAACAATTGGTTTTTGCAAAGATTTTCATTCCTGCTGCATTGAATACAGAAAGATCAAAATTTTCATTGCCTGGAAAATTAAATGTCAGGGTAAAACTACCATTGTTAGGGTTTGGAAAAATCTGCACATTTGTTGCAGACACATCTGTTTTGATATCTGTAATGACCAAATAAATATGGTGTGATGTGTCAGAACTGCAATTGCCATTGGTGATCATATCCCAATAATGACCGGTCGTTGTTGCAATGAGTGTTTGAGAAGTTTGTCCTGCTATGGGGTTTCCATTAAGATACCATTGGTTGCCGGATGAGATGTTACTTCTGAGTGTATCTCCTGATGTTGTAATTACAGGAGTATTTGGAACAGCATTGACAGTAACATTATAAACTGTCGGGCTGGAAGCGGCACAAATGCCATTTACATAATTCACACTTACTGTTTGTGCACCTGCAGTGTTCCAGGTAACAGTGGCTGTATTGTCTGTTGGAGTTCCACCGGAAGTAATTACACCACCTGTGGGAACTGACCAATTGTAACTGGTCATCCCCGGCTCAGTAGTATAAACTACGCCTGTGGTTCCTGCGCAAAGGCTGTTGTTGCCACTTATTGTAGGTAAGACAGTGGTCCCTGTTGCAGTCACACTTCCGTTCATGTTGCCGGTAATATAGGTAGCTTTTCTGTAAGCAGAACATGTGTAAGTTCCTGTTGTTTGAATTCCGAAAGATATCGGCGAGCCTGTTCCCGGAATATAAGCACCTACCGGATTTCCGTCTTTTATGAGCATGTAAAGAACACCTGCTTGCGAGCCGTCTAATCCAAAAGCAACACCGCCGGTTGAAGAACAATAATTTCCTCCCCCAGTCATATTAAATACTGTTACGGGCCCATTCAAAATCGGGTCAACGAAATTCGTTGAATGAACCAGAGAATCGAGAATTGGTGTGACTGTGCCTGAAGGCGGTGGCACCAATGCTTTTACATTTGAAGTTGCAGGTGCAGTAAAACGCCATATCATATTCATGTTTGATTGACCGAACGCAACAGTATTGGTGATCTGAAAGGTTCCAATTCGTAATCCTGACGGAGGTACAAGTGTCCCATTTGATGACGGAGGGCATGCATTGACCCTGACATAAGGACCAACACCCACAGGAAGAATACTGACACCACCGGGGGCATAAGACGAAGGTAATTCTGTAGATACTGCAATATAGGCTCCTGTCAATGTGCCGCTATTAAGTATTGAAGAAATATTCTGAATTGCAAAAGACAATTGAAAATTATTCAAATAAAGATCAATGGAACCGGTTCGATAGATATAAATATCAAACTGAAACACCGTAGGGCTAAGTAAAGTATCATTCTTTGCTATGCATGTATAAGTTGGAGACTGTCCAAAACTTATTGTTGCCTGTATTAGCAGCAAAGAAATGAATATCGTTTTACACAAATTTCGAAGTTTCTTCATTCCTTAAAAATTAATTAAAAGTTTGCTCAAAAGTAATAATATTTCTTTGATGACAAGCACATTATTTTAAATTCGATTATGCTTAAAAAGGTAAAAGGTATTGGAGACTATTTTTTGCTTCCCCATATACCTCATACCTTATAAGCAATTCATTTTACCTCATTGTTATTGATATTACTCCTCTCCTGACTGAGGTTAAAGAACAACTATTTTCCTGATGGTTTTAAATCCGTTATTTTCAATCACGAGATTGTACACTCCTGCAGGTACTGAACCGAGATCAATATTTTTCTTGGTCTGTCCATTGATGTAAAAATTACTCAATTCATAGACTTTCATTCCAACAACATTAAATACAGACAGGTTATACGTACCTTCATTTGAAAAATTCATTAACATGGTAAAGCTTCCGTTATTCGGATTTGGAAAAATGTCCACATTGTTTTCCTGTGAATATCCGTGAACTCCTGTGATCACAATGTAAATGTGATTTGATGTATCCGAAACACAGTTTGACACTGTCACAACGTCCCAATAATGTCCGGTTGATGAAGCCACATAAGTTTGTGATGTTGCCCCGATAATGAGAATACCATTTTGATACCATTGATTACCTGTGGGAGAATTGCTGGTAAGCGTATCACCGCTCAAAGTAATAACAGGGTTCGAAGGAATTGAATTTAAAGTAATGTTCAATAATGATGACACATCACCATTGCCACATAAATTTGTTCCCTGAACACTGACAGAACCTGAAGAAGCGCTGCCTGAAAAATCAACTGTGATGCTGTTGGTATTTGCACCGCTGACAATTGTTGCACCGACTGGCAAAGTCCATGTGTAGCCCGTTGAATTTAAGATTGGGCTAACAGTGAAGACAACACCAGTTGCACCCTGGCAAATTGAAGCCGGCCCTGTGATATTTCCTGCTGCCACTGGCAAAGTGTCCACAGCAACTGCGTAAACAGTCGGATTTATTGCTTCACAACCGCTGCTATTGGTATAATTTACACTTACAGTCTGATTGCCGGTGGTATTCCAGGTAATGACAATCGTATCACTTGTGGTTGTTCCACCTGAAGTAATTGTTCCACCTGAAGACACATTCCAGATATAGTTGGTCATTCCCGGCTGCGTTGCATAAACATTTCCGGTTGAATTTACACAAACAACAGAAGAGCCTGCAATCACAGCGACATTGAGAGGATCAACATGAACGGTATCCGTTGTCGTAGAAGTGCAACTATTACCATTGGTGAAACTGACATTTACTGTTTGAATACCTGAAGTATTCCAAATAATAGTCGCTGTATTGTCGGATGTTGTACCTCCGGAAGTAATAGTACCACCAGTAGAAACTGTCCAGACATAATTTGTCATACCTGTTTGTACAGAATAAAGATTACCTGTAACACCTTCACATACCTGAGTTGTACCTGCAAATACAGGAATGGTTGTAGTGTTAATTGTAACCACATGCGTTGCGGTTGTAGGTCCGCTGCAACCGGCAGCAGATGCTGTAATAGTTGTTGAACCCGACCAGGAAGGATCCCATGTAACTGTTCCTGTTAATGTATCAATAGTATTTCCGGCTGCAAGGCTTGTTGCATCGAGACTATAAGTGATCCCTGTGCTGTATGTTGCAGTAGCCGTATAGACAGTATTGCTGCTTCCCTGACAGATAGAAGATGTAGCACCTGAACTGAATACAGGAACATCAACATTTGGCATAACAGACACAGTATGCTTTGAAACTTTTGGTCCGCCACATCCTGTTGCAACAACAGTGATAACCATTGAGCCTGTCCAGGCAGGATTAAAAGTAACTTCGCCGGTAGATGCATCAATTGAATTACCTGCTGCGGTACTTGCAGCATCAAGATAATAAGTTTCCCCTGTACTGCCTGCGGAAATGGCTGTATATGTTACCGGAGGTGAGCCAATGCAAACAGTAGAAGTACCTCCTGAAAGGAAAATAGGCATACCAATAACCGGAGTTATTGTTACTGTGTGAGTCGAAGAAAGTGGTCCGCCACAACCTTGTGCAGTTGCTGTAATAATGCTTGTCCCTGTCCATGCAGCATCATAGGTAACATCACCCGTGTTGGAATTTATTGTATTTCCGGCAGCGAGGCTGGTAGCGTCAAGATCGTATGTTATTCCTGTGCTGTTTGCAGACGTTGCAGTGTAATTGAGGCTACCTGCTCCGATACAACGAGTCGAAGTAGCTCCAAGAGTAAATACCGGTGCAGCGAGTGCGGGAGTTACATTAATAGTGACATTCACGCAAGTTGTACTAAGACATCCTGTATTCAAATCTTCAGTCATTGCATAATAGGTAGTGGTTGTTCCGGGTGTGACCACAGAAGATACAGGATCAACACCGCAGCTGGTGCTGAACCAATCTACAGTTTGACCAATATTGATAGTAGCAGACAAAGTAGAAGATGAACCGCTACACATTGATGAAGGACTGGCAACAGGACTTGATGGTGCAGCAGGTGAAAGATTAACTGTAGCAACAACACCTGTTCTATTTACTGTTGTGCAACTATTAAGAGTAGCATCAACATAGTAAGTAGTTGTTGACGATATTACCGGAGTTGTATAGCTTGGCCCTGTTCCCAACAATGTACCTCCTGTCGGAGAGTCCCACCAATTGATTGTTCCTGTTACAGAAGTTGCACCTAACACCACAGTACCTGAGTTACATGTTGAACCCGGCGTTGTGCCTGTTACGGCCGGGCCGGCACCGCCTATTGTAGCAACAACAGCGGTTCTTGCAGGCGTAGTACAACCCAAATCTGATGCTTCAACATAATAAGTAGTTGTTGCAGCAATTCCAGGTGTGGTAAAATTTGTTCCTGAACCTAACAAGGTTCCGCCGGTTGCAACATCGTACCAGTTAATAGTACCTGAACTGGCTGCGGCGCTTAATGCAACTGTACCGCTATCACACCTTGAACCAGGAGTTGTTCCTGTTATTGTAGGTCCGGCAGTAACTGTTATAGGAGCAGAATTTGAACCCATACAACCTGATGCTGTTTGAGTGACAACAACATTATAAGAAGTAGTTCCTGCTGACGGATTGGCTGTTGGATTTTGTTGCGATGAGGTAAAACCAGATGGAACAGAAGTCCACGCATAGGTAGATGCTGATGCAGCCGGTGTGCCTGTTATTGAAATATCATCCACAATAAAGGGAGGATTGGCAATGGTTACGTTGTCACTTTTCCAACGGAATCCCAGATAAAACTGTTGTCCGTTCACATCGGAAATATTGAGATTGCTGACGGTTTGAGCCGAAGTCTGTCCGAGATAAGTTCCTGAATTGATAAAATCAGTCCATGTGGTACCGTTGGTGGAGTAACAAACCTTGCCATAATCATAACTGGTTTCACCATTGCATTTCCATTTAAAATTCAATTTCAGATTGGTGTATCCTGTAGCATTTATCAAAGTTCCCAAATATCCGATTTGTTCAGCATTGGCATTGGCATATTGTGGCAAAGTTCCGGTTGTTGCCGGTGTGTTTTTACTGATAGCCAAAGAATAGGTTCCGGCAATAACTCCGCATCTTGTGGTATTAAAAATCCACCAGTAGTTATCCGTACCGCTGACAGTATAATCTTTCCAACCAATATAGGCAGTAGTGCCTAATTTGGTTTGTTGTGCGCCGGCTGCTTCAAAATTCTCGCTCATGATTGTCTGATCTGCCAGAACTGTGGTCAGATTAACCTGCGTTCCTGCACAAACTGTCGCAGGGGTTGCAGAAGCTGTAACTGTGATCGTGGGATAAACGGTCACAGTGGTTGATGCTGTTGACGGGCATCCGTTATAGGTTCCTGTTACCGTATAGGTCGTGGTTGAAACCGGTGTTGCAATGGGGTTGGCAATGTTTGCTGCACTTAATCCTGCTGCCGGTGACCAGGAATATGATGTTGCAGTACTTGTTGCTGAAAGCTGAACTCCCGTTGAGCCGCAAACAGTGGGTGAAGTTGGGGTCAATGAAAGTACCGGTGAAGTTGTTGCTGTAACAGCAAGTGTAGTCGCAGTACTTGTGGTAATACAATTGGTTTCTGTAACACTAATATTTCCGGCAGTTGTGCCTGCGGTTACAGTTATTGATGTTGTTCCTTGTCCGCCTGTGATCGTCCATCCTGCAGGTACTGTCCATGTATAGGAAGAAGCTAAAGGCATAGCAGTAATTGAATAAGTATAGCTGGTACCCGAGCAAACCGAAGTTGAACCTGTAATTGCTCCCGGAGGATCAGCAGTTGTAAGTACTGTTACCGGAACGGATGCTGTGCCTGTGCAACCACCACTGGTAGTTACCGTCACTGTATAGGTTGTAGTTGTTGCCGGTGTTGCTACCGGGCTTTGAATTGTTGAAGTGAATCCTGATGGATTGGAATTCCAGTTGTAATTAGTAACAACAGGCATAGGAGAACCATTCAGATTGATATTTCCGACTGTCCAGGCTCCTGTGGAACCTTGTGTGTCATATCTGAAACGTACATAAACAGTAGGTCTCCCAACATACGCATTTAAGTTTACGGCAACATATTTCGGGGTATAGGTAATCGTTTGGGTAAATATTCCTGAAGTATTTTTGGTTGAATCAATATCCTGTGCACCTTGCAGAGTTGTACTCCAGCCCTTATAGCTCGTCAATGTGGTCCATGTTGTTCCATCTGTTGATGCTTCCACAAAAGCTTCATTGTTTTGAACGCTATAGGTACTGTCGCCGCCAACCAGAACATGTTTAAAAGTCAAGGTCAATCCTGAGAATCCGATTGTGCTGAATGCAGGTGAAATTAATTTTGTGTGCGTTTGTGGGGTGCAGATAAGGCAACCTCCTGCCTGATCAATTTCATTTGACAGGGCATAGTTGACACCAGCGCCATAATTCCAAATATACTGTTCTGTCACAAACAAAATAGTAGTGCTGTACATGTAGGTACTCGGATGAATTGTCCAGGCTGAGTTTGTCGGGTTATTCCCTGCTGAAGATGTATTTGTTGTTGTCCATGGAAATAATCCCATTGAAAAATAATTACCCGGCAATGGATTATTGGTAGCGGAAAGAGTTGTTGGACTACCGTTGCAGATAAGGTTTGGGGTTGCAGTTGCAGTAGCAACAACAGCCGGTGAAACGGTAATGGTAACATTTGCTGTAGTTGAGCATCCTCCGGTATTTGAACTTGTAACCAAATAAGTTGTGCTTACTATAGGAGTAGCAATAGGATTTGCAATATTGACATTGCTAAGACCTGTTGCTGGTGACCATAAATAAGTTGTTCCATCTCCTGAAGCCGTGAGTTGCACTCCAACGCTGCCGCAAACATTGCCTGAAGCAGGAGTAACATTTAATGTAGGTGCTGAACCTGTAGGAACAACAGCCAGTGAACTTGCTGTGCCGGATCCACATGAATTTGAAGGTGTGACCTGAACATTTCCTGCTATGGAACCAACCGTAACAGTAATTGAATTGGTTGTTCCCCCACCTGTTTGTGTCCAGCCTGATGGGAAAGTCCAGTTATAGGTTGTCCCCGGAACATTTGTCACACTATAAGTTTGTGAAGAACCAATGCAGGGAGCCATATTTCCGCTAACAGCGCTTGGCTGGGCGGGAAAAGTATTCAACGTATAAATCGCATTAAAGCCGGCGCTTATTAGCGAATTGCAGGCTGTGCTGCGCAAGTAAACGGTATATGTAGCACTCGCAGAAAGTGAAGTTGTATAAGAAGAAGTAGCGCTCCATGATTGTAAAACAGTTCCTCCATTTTGCCATTGATATTCCCATGAACCACCATTTAGATTACCTCCCACTGAGCTGAGGACATCAAATGTTACAGACTGCGGGGTTGTACAACTCGAGGCAGGAGTAACACTAGTTGTAATACTTGTTGGAGCATTACACGGAACAATAGTGTAAGTAATTTTTACCTGTCCAACAGCGCCTGCACCACCGGAATATGTTCCATAAGTATAACTACCGGCACCACCGCCGCCACCACCAGGTGTCGTCCCGGCAGTTCCTGCCCCACCACCACTTGAAAATGCGGCATTCCAACCGTGACCACCTTTACCGCCTGCAGTTCCAATACCTGCTAAACCACCGGCACCTCCATTGTCGAAACCTTGAGCAGCAGTACCACCGGCACCACCGACGCCACCATAACCGGCGCCACCACCACCTCCACCGCCCCAGTTATTGGCGCAGGAAAAGCAACCTATTGATCCGGCTCCACCGCTGTTATTCACTGAGCCACTAAAACCAGTACCACCGGTTCCTGCTGCGCCATTTGCGGCATCGCCACTCGGACATTTACCACCGGTTCCACCAGTAGCATGGAATGTTGTCAAACCCGTCCCAGTTATTGTTGTTGTTCCTCCGGTACCACCACTTGAGTTATAGCTTCCTGCTCCTGCAGTTCCTAATGCTCCAACTGTATAATTATATACAGCCCCTGGGGTTACTGCTATTGTGACATAAGAATAACCACCGCCACCACCACCGCCACCTGCTGTACCTTCTGTGCCGGGATAAGCGCCGCCGCCACCGCCGCCGCCACCCCATATTTCGAAGGTGGCTGAAGTTACACCGGCAGGAACTGTCCAGGTACCTGAGGTGTTATAGACTACTGATGTCTGTGCTACAATATAACTTATGTTAAAGAAGAGCAAGCATAAGAATAACAGGCAGGATTTGAAAATCATGCTGGGTGTTTTTCGCTTGTTAAAAATTTTGATACCAATGTTGTTACTTTTTGCTTGTGTAGAATTTTCCATAAAGTGAGGTTTTGAAATTTACTAAAATAGTACTTGTTGTTTTCTTGTTGTTCTAAATCAATTTAATTTTCATTTGGAAATTGAATTTCGTTGCAGGCTGTGTCCTTCAATTTTTATCCGTGTTTATTCGCTATGCAAATATAAAAATTTAATTGAATTCCGTTATTGTACCTGTTTAATAAATTTGGTTAATTCGTTTTCCGGCGCTGGAAAGGAAAACATTATTACCCTGGTAACAATATAATGCACCAGGGACCGCAACCTTATTAGTTTATTAAATTGCAATAACAAGGTTAATGTTTCAACACATCAGCCTTTTACTAAGGAATATGAGTAAAATTACACACACGATACTAAATGAAATTATGCGTGAATCATGTTTTAACAGGATGGATAGTCATCGGATGACTAAAGGGCGGGTGGCTTTTTGGGTATTTACAGAAGAAGATAATAAGGTTGCTGAATTTAATTATCAATACGGCTGTTGATGCCTTTGAAAACGTATGTTTATTGAAAACAAAATTTACTGCCAGCACAGGGGGGGGGAAATTAGTTGTTTTTCATACTGGTATGATTGCGGATATTCAATAATATTTATTCCGGTCTTTCTATTGCCGGGATAATATTTTTAAATCCTATCTTTGCAACTGAAGAAATATCTGCGGAAGTTAATTTAAAAAGATGAAATAAAGGATGAAGAACAGTACTATCAGAATAGTAGTATTATCAGGGATCATCACGATCATCGGGATCATTCTGTTCCAGGTTTTCTGGGTATTGAAAACTTTTGATTTAAAAGAAAAGCAATTCAATCAAACAATTTCTATTGCACTATTGAACGTAGCCGAAAGACTGGCAGCTTACAATAACACCATGCTTACGAACGAAAGCCCCGTGAAGCAGCTCTCATCAACATATTTTGTGGTCAATGTGAACAGCGAAATAGACCCTAAAATTCTTGAGAATTTCCTTATCAAAGAGTTTGATTACCGCAATATTTTAATTGATTACGAATACGCCATCTACGATTGTTCGAACGACCAGATGGTTTATGGCGATTATATCAGTCATGGCAATGGCTCCGGCGACATCATCAAAAGCAGATCACTGCCCAAGTACAATAAATACCTTTACTATTTCGGGATAAACTTCCCCACAAAAACCACCTTTATCGTAAGCAATCTGAACATCTGGATCATTTCTTCACTGATACTCATGCTGGCCATTTTCTTTTTCGGTTATGCAATCGTCATTATTCTTCGCCAGCGCAGATTGTCGGAAGTGCAGCGGGATTTTATCAACAATATGACGCATGAATTCAAGACACCCATCGCCACCATTTCCATCTCGGCTGATGTGCTGATGCAACCTTCTATCATCAGCAACCCCGAAAGGCTTCTTCAATATGCTTCGATCGTGAAAGTGCAAAATAACAGGCTGGAAAAGCATGTTGAAAATGTGCTACAAATTGCCACCTCCGAACGCAGCAAGATCAGGCTTATCAAAGAAGAAATAGATCTGCATGATATTCTCAAACAAATTGCAGAGTCGGTGCTGGTGCATGTTGACAATCCGCGATGCCAGCTCATCATGGACTTGAAAGCCCCGGATCCGCTCATATTCGCTGACAGATCGCACCTCACAAATGTTATTTACAACCTTCTGGATAATGCCAGAAAATATTCCGGGGATCAATTGGTTGTTAGAATATCAACTGCTTCCGACAGCAAATTCATTTCATTTACGATTGAAGACAATGGCATCGGAATAAACCGGAAATACCTGAAGAAAGTGTTTCACAAATTCTACAGGGTTCCAACAGGAAATGTGCATACCATAAAAGGATTTGGGCTTGGCCTGAGCTACGTGAGAAACATTATCCATGCGCACCGTTGGAAAATCCGGCTGGAAAGCGAAGAGGGAAAAGGAAGTAAATTTACAGTGTTAATACCAAAATCATGATCATGAAAAAATCAAGAATTCTTTTTGTTGAAGACGATCTTTATCTGAGTTTTGTAACCAAAGACAACCTTGTGCTGTCGGGATATGATGTCGTGCATACGGACAGTGGCGCAAAAGCCTTCGAGATATTCCGTAAAAACGATATTGATATCTGCATCCTCGACATCATGCTGCCCGAGATGGATGGCTTTACCCTGGCCAAAAAGATCAGGGAGATCAACAAAGATGTGCCTATTCTGTTTCTTACAGCAAAATCTTTGAAAGAGGACAAAATAAAAGGTCTGAAACTTGGCGCCGACGATTACATCACCAAACCTTTCAGCATCGAAGAACTGATACTTAAAATTGAAATCTTCATGAAGAGAAGTAAGATTTATGGCAACCGAACCATTGAGCTGGCTATAGTGACTGTCGGTTCGTTCACCCTCGATTGTGAAAACCTGACGCTGACAAGCCCTCAGACCGGCGAAGTGCGCGTCACCCGTAAAGAATCAAAGCTTATGCGTTATCTTTTCCTGAATAAAAACAAAGTGCTGCGCAAAGAAGCGATTCTTATGGATGTTTGGGGAAACGACGATTATTACCTTAGCCGCAGTCTTGATGTTTTTATTTTCCGCTTACGCAAATACCTCAAATCCGATCCCTCTATGAACATTGAAACGATTTTTGGGGTGGGAGTGAAATTTAATTGCCCGGAATAGTCAATCGTCATTAGTCAATGGTCATTGGTCAATAGTCAATGGTCAATGGTCATTAGCTGTTAGTTGTCCTGCAAACACAATAGGATACTATGCCGGAACTTTTATCACATACCCAAACCCGACAATTGTTTGGATAAGTTTAGGCTCGAAATTTTTATCAATTTTTTTTCTGAGATAATTTATGTGAACGTCAATCACGTTGGTCCCGGTGTGGAAAGAAAAGCCCCATATCTTTTCAGCAATTTCTACTCTTTCAAAAACTTTCCCCTGATTGCTCATCAAAAGTTCCAGTATAGCAAATTCCTTGCTGCTAAGTTTAATGCTGATATTGTTTCGTTTGGTTTTTTTTGTAATAGTATCTAAAGTGAGGTCTGCAATAGTTAAAATCGGATTGACAACTGAAGGTGTATGTCTTTTGTCGAGCACATTGAGCCGTGCATAAAGTTCCTTAAAACTGAATGGTTTTACCAGGTAATCATCGGCGCCACAATCAAAACCTTTAAGTTTATCTTCCTCTGAGTCCAGAGATGTAAGCATTATAACAGGTGTTTTTATTCCTGAATTTCTTATTTTTTTACATAGTTCAAAGCCGGTGATGCCCGGTATGAGAACATCGAGAATGAAAATATCAAATTCCTTTGTAAAAATTAATTTTTCAGCCATTGCACTGTCATAAGCCACCGAGATATTGTTATCCATATCTTCCAAACCCATCTTAACGAACAATGATATTTTAGGATCATCTTCAACCAAAAGAATTTTCATTATTAAAAATTTACACAAAAGTACCTTGTTATTAACTATCGTGAATGATAATGCAATTAAGATTTGGTTAACATTCAATTAAGTAAAAAAAGTTCCAAATTCCAAATTCCAAATTCCATGATCCAAATTCCAAAATCCAAAATCCAAGATACAACATCCAACATCCAACATCCAACATCCAAGATCCAAAATCCAAAATCCAAGATCCAAAATCCAAGATCCAAAATCCAACATCCAACATCATTCAAAAAAAAATCACACAACCGTGCATGATGTCAAAAATTATTTCTATCTTTGTCGCATCGTTCCCGAAATTATGGGGTACAGTTAATACCTTTTAATCTTCCGGGCATATTTAATGTATTGTTTCGGTGTACTGAATTACCGCGAAAATTCAGGGTTTATTTGATAAACCATGCGCCTCTTTTTTATTAGACAACAGGCTTACGATTTTTATTTTAATTTTTAGTTTAAAGTTCAAATACGAATACGAATACGCTTACGATTACTTTTTGATTTTTTATTACGACTGCCCTCACGCTTCTTTGTGAGTTTTACGACTGGAATTTCAGTTTTTGTTTTGATTATTTTTTTGAATTAAATAAATGAAAAGCATGGAAAGCTTATATCATCCGTTTACATCAAACCGTTGTCAGAAGAAAGAAAGGAGGTGCATCATGTGCAATTGATCATTATTGCCTGAAAAGCCCCCGGTCAGCTTGCGGTTTTTTTACAATTATTGTCCAAACAAACCATGACATGAGGCCGGAAACATTTTGCGAAACCAGGTTTTACGAATTGTTTCAAAGATGAGCCTAATCCGAAAAGTAAAAAAAGAAAAATTACCACAAAAACACTAAGACACCAAACCACACAAAATAATAAAAACCAATTAAATAGTTTTCGTGAAATTTTGTGTTTTTGTGTTTTAGTGGTAAAAATAGACTTATTGGAGTGGACTCAGCTTTTCACTTATTACATCCTGTTGAATTATTATTATTATTTTTACACCCTGAAACATTTGAATAGCAATCCTGAGATCATTGGTTGTTTCTGATTGTTTTATTACAAAACCCGGTTTAACAAATTGAATAGTCAACGCGATATTATTATTAAAATTAAAAAAAATGTACGAAGACAAAGACATTGAAAGTGTGCAGGTGTCGGCCGGCAGAAGGCTGTACTTTATTGATGTGAAAGAAGCAAAAGACGGATCCCGTCTGCTCAAACTCACCGAAGGAAAAAAAATGGAAAACGGAGCTTTCGACCGCCACCGCATCCTCATTTATGAAGAGGATATTCACAATGTGTTCGAGGCAATAAAGTCACTCATGCATCATTTTCCTGATAGGGGAAACAGCAGAAACTCCAAAATCTGATTGACCATATTCACAGCAAATCTGTATCAGGATCACCGTGCAAAGGCTGATTCCTTTTTGCAGTTATTTCCGATTCAAAATTAAGACGTAATTTTGCACCGAAATGATGCACCATAGTACAATCCCAAAGGGATGAGATTATTTTAGAAATCAGAAGAAAAATAAAACCCAGAATGTGTGACATTATTATGCCACTGTAAAGCTTCAGTGTTTTAGTAAAAAATTAAAAAATAATATCATCATAGACATTATTTCATCGAATTACGAAAAAAATTATGAACATACGAACTACAAATTTGATAGCGCATTCGTAATTCGTATATTCGTAAAGAATTCGTACTTCGATGAAATAATACAGCAAAGTAATTTTGGAAATTTCTCTTTGCGTCCTTTGCATCTTTGCGTGATACAAAAAACAACTTTTACAATTCAACAAAAATTTCAAATTTCAAATAACAAATTTCAAACAACAAAATATCATGGCAAACTTATCCACCAACTATCTCGGCCTCGAACTCCGCAACCCGATCATTGCCGCAAGCTCCGGCCTCACAAACTCTCTCGACAACATCAAAAAGATGGAAGATGCCAATGTTGGCGCCATAGTCCTCAAATCAATTTTCGAGGAACAGATAGTCTATGAAACCAACAAAATGATCCAAAGTTCCGAAGATTCATTGGACCCAATGAAAAAAGGCCTTAACGATGTGCTGAACACCCGGAGTTACGACTATATGGAAGCAATGGACTACATGGCCAACTTTGCAAAAGAGCATACGCTGAAAGAATATCTCAACTTCATTCAACTTATCAAACGGTCGGTCAAAATTCCGATCATTGCGAGCATCAATTGTGTGACCACCTACGATTGGAGTTTGTTTGCAAAACGCATACAGGAAGCCGGCGCCGATGCCATAGAGCTTAACATTTATCTGCTCCCTTCCGACATTACCAAAACATCCGGCGACTACGAAGACCTCTACAAAAAGATCATTGCCGATGTGCGCAAATATGTTTCCTTTCCAATCTCCGTCAAACTCAGTTATTATTTATCAAGCCTGTCCAACACCCTCATCGCCCTCTCCAAATCAGGCATAGCAGGAATGGTTTTGTTCAACAAGCCCTACAACCCCGACATCAACATTGATAAATTGGAGATCTCCACAGGCAATATTTACAGTTCCGAACACGATTACCTCCGCTCTTTGCGCTGGACATCCATACTTGCAAGTCGTGTCCAGTGCGATCTGGCCGCTTCAACAGGCGTTCACAGCTACGAAACCGTGGTCAAATTTCTACTTGCCGGTTCCAAAGCCGTTCAGGTGGCTTCGGTGCTTTATGAAAAAGGAATTGATGAAATCACTGCCATGGTAAATGGATTGAACACCTGGATGGACTCCAAAAACTTCAAAACAATTGACGATTTCCGCGGCATGTTATCGCAGGTAAACATCGTCAACCCGGCAGTGCTGGAAAGGGTTCAGTTCATGAAATCCTATGCAAATATTTTTTGAAAAATAGGGGTTTCAGGCTTCGCGCAATTTTATATTTTACATTTCCCTGTTTTACATTTTACATTTTCTTGATGAGATGTTAGATATTGGATGTTAGAAATGCACTCTATCGAAGTTTCGCACAATTTTACATTTTACATTTCCCTGTTTTACATTTTACATTTTCTTGATGAGATGTTAGATATTGGATGTTAGAAACGCACTCTATCGAAGTTTCGCGCAATTATACATTTTACATTCCCCTGTTTTACATTTTACATTTTCCTGATAAGATGTTGGAAGTTAGAAGTAAGATATTAGATGTACTTTCAGGTTTTCCCTATCACTTTTTTCATTAAATTTGTAAACATTTTAATGAAATAATTCCAAATGAAAAAAATACACCTTCTGTCAATCACGCTCTTTTTTGCAATCCACATCAACGCTCAGAGTACAGCCTATTTAAAAATTGCCAACACAGGTTCTATTGAAAAAATTGAACATGTGAGTACGGGTGGTTACATAACCATTGGTGCGGACAGTGTTTATAAATCGCAGGTGATACGCTGGGATGCTAATTTCAATCCAATGTGGAAATGCAAATTTACTGATGCCAACATTGCCGGTAGCCCCCAGAGAATTGTTGAAGCCAACGATGGTAATTTTTATTACATGAACACATCGAACGAACATTCAGGATGTGCTTTCATCGCCAAACTAAGCAGCACCGGAAGTATCATTTGGCAGAAGAACTATTACGAAACTGCCGGGAGCCTTTATTCTTATGCTTTATCAAAAGCCGCAGGGACTGACAATGGTTTTCTTTTCGGAGGCGGACAGTGCTCTCTCTCAAATTATGTGATCAAATGCGATGCAAATGGAAACATCATATGGCAGAATCAATATCTATATCCCCTGTCAACGGGCGTCATCACATGCTGGAGTATTATTCCCGAAGCAAATGGTTATGTCGTTTCTGCCGGTTATAACATCAACTCTTTGCTTACTTTTAAACTTGATGTCAACGGTGGGGTTACAGCACAAACTGCTTATACTTATTCATCCAAACAGATATTGCCTTTGAGGATGGTGAAACTGAATACTACAGGTGGCTATGCGATTGTAGGAAATTACAACAACTCGAATGATAACAAAACTGAGTTTGTAGCCTTTTATAATTCTGCATTATCCCTCCTTTCATTCAATGAACTTACCGTGACTTATACGCAATTTACGCTGAATGATATTACAGCCATTAACAATGGGAAGAATGTGGTGGTGAACGGTAGTGTTTATGATGGCTCAGCGTTTACAACTGCTTTGATCAATCTTTCTAACAGCGGCAATGTGGAATGGAAAAAGAGATCACAGGGGGCAACTTCAATGAGCAACAAAAATGTTGAATTCAGAGGGATCACGACCAATGGAAACTATACAGTAAGTGGTGGCGCCGGGTATTATGAAGGCTGCGTCATGGCTATTGTTGACACATCCGGCAATGGACTTTGTAACAACACGCAGTTTGACATGCAAAACATTCATCCTGCTCTTGCTCTTCAATCATCAGTGATAACAGTAGCTGCGGCCAATGCTCTTGCTGTGGCTGTCAGTTATACGAATACTCCTGTATCAGCCACTACCAAATATTTGTATTGCGGCAGTCTGTCAATCGGTGATGATGGCCATACTCAGGCTGAAAATGAAATTCAGCTTTTCCCCAACCCTGCCGTAAATGAACTTGCGATAAAGGGTATTGAAAAATGGCCTGCCATTGTTACCATTTATTCACTGACTGGACAACAACTTTCAAAGATCACTCTTGACGGTCCTGAATCTAAGGTGCCTGTTGAATTTCTTCACACCGGTTATTATCTTTTGAACATCAGTAGTGGTGATGACAATGTCAACAATACGTTGTTGCCTTTCATCAAAGAATAGGTTTTTCCTGCAATGTTTTGGCAGGTTTCCTGCAAGGACAAAATGTAAAATGTCATCCGGAATTTTTCATTTGGTGACTATAAAATACGTGTGAGAATTACTGAAGGCTTACTTTAGTAAAAGCGCATCATCTGAAAAATGAACGCTGGCATTTTTTTCAACAGATCTTTATTGCCACTATTTTTTTTATGTACTTTTACAACGGGAAATAAAATATCCTGTCGCCGTGAAGCGCCGGGAAAATTTTTACAAATCGCATAAAAAATCATCATAGTTAAACGGCAGGTATGGCAAATATCATTCTGCTTTCAAACAAAAAACAAATAAAAATGGAAGAACAAAAAAATGAAACAGCCGGCGCTCCTTCAGCCGACACCACAACCCCCAAAGTAACAGGAATAGGCGGAATTTTCTTTTATTCCGACAACCAGCAGCAAACAAAAGAATGGTATGCCAAAAATTTAGGCATAGAAACCAACGAATGGGGTTCATGCAGTTTTGAATCGCGCAACATCAACCGGCCCGACGAGATCAACTCCCTTCAATGGTGTCCGTTTAAAAAAGAGGAAGAATATTTTTCACCTTCCAAAAAAGATTTCATGATCAACTACCGCGTTCAGAATATTGAAGCCCTTGTGACCAAACTGAAGGAAAACGGCGTCACCATTCTTGACGACATCGTAACTTACGATTTTGGCAAATTTGTACACATCATGGACGGAGATGGAAACAAAATTGAACTGTGGGACCCGATTGACTGATGGGTGGCAAAAGGGGAACAAAAGGAATGGGGGAAGGCAGGAATGAATAATTTAAAAAGCAGTGAATAAAAAATACGTAGAAATCTTACTTTTTCTTCCGATAATAATTTGCTTTAGTTCTTGTATAAGCAGGTATTATTCCTCTCATACAAGTGATAGTATGTTTCATACTTTTTTAAAACTTAAAAGCAATCACAATTTTGAATTGTCATTTAAGACAGATTTGAGTATTTTTTATTCCTCAGGACATTATTTCAGGAATAAAAATCTTATTATTCTTACAAGTTCTTTGTCAAATAAAGACAGTGTTGATGTTGAAGTAAATAAATTCAAAAGAAAATCAAGCGACAGCATCTATTTTGAAATTTTACCCAAAAGTGATGAGATATTCGGGTATGTAATTGAATTTAATAATGATTCAATAACAAGGCGTAATGCAAATAAACCCTTTGGCATCCCCTTATCTCAAATTAAATCAAACTGTTTTAGGATATATTATGCTCGTACAAAATCAAGATTATTATGTTTAAACAACTTAAACTATAATTATCTTAATATCCGTTATATCGTTCCAAGACAAATTGACAACTACATTATAATTAATAAAGAC
>Ga0118677_10001489_pt1 | contig 49386 bp, 28 predicted proteins | sample AliMusrvi5mmetaG_FD_86154 | JGI IMG/M metagenome (GOLD analysis project Ga0118677, IMG submission 86154) | reverse complement strand
GTTGTAATTTTGAAAAAAAATTAGTTTGTTGTTGGTGGGTTTAAAAAAAACTTTTGCATGAAACAAATTATCAAAATTCATTCATTTCTCGGTGCCGGCGGGGTGTTGCAGGGGTGGGTTACTGAGGAAAATTCATGGCAAAATGTTTTTAGTGGAAAAAATATTCTTAAAGGATACGATTATAAATTTTCTAGAAATAGCAAGAAAATAAAAAATTTCGTTGACAGTTCACTATTGCAATATTCTCTATGCTATAGCCAATGCTTAGAAAGGCAACAACACGAAGGATAGCCAAGACACAGTAATAAGAAAATTTTACTTATGAAATATTGAAATTTACGCTTGCAATGAATAATATATTTATCCGGTTAACAGCAATCATAGTATGGTTAATTATTAGTATGCCGGTATTCTCTCAGGATATTGAAAATATTGGCAAAGCCGATCCTTTTAAAATTGACGGCGATGTTTCCCTTACAACAAGCGCTTATGGCTTTAGCTCCAGCGATTCGATGAAAGCCCGCGCAGTGCCCTTTTCAGGAATTTTATCTGCCAATATCAATGCAAGTATTTATGGAATTGCGCTTCCGTTTTCCTTTACCTATAGCAACCAGGATAAAAGTTACCGGCAGCCATTCAATCAATTTGGACTAAACCCATCGTACAAATGGGTAAAGCTGCATCTGGGCTATAGCGCACTTAACTATTCTGCTTACACACTGGCAAATCACACTATTTCCGGGGTTGGCGTGGATATCACTCCTAAGAACTTCAGATTTGGTTTTATTTACGGCCGGTTTAACAGGAAAATTGGTGAATATGATAATTCAAGAAATGTAGTGCCTACATATACCCGTAAAGGATTTGCAACACACGTTGGCTATGGCAACGAGAAAAATTACATTGATCTGATATTTCTTAAAGCAAAAGATAATGAACATTCAATAGCAGCTTTTGAATCTGACAGCCTCACAAAACCGGCAGAGAACCTGGTAGCCGGCATTTCAGCAAGGGGAAAAAAGAAGAATTTCTTTGCAGAAGCAGATGTTGCATATAGTGTTTACACCAGTAATTTCCTTATTGACTCGACAAAGGATAAAAGTAAAATTTACAGTTCGCTACTCACGGTGAACAACACTACCAATGAATGTGCTGCTATAAGCGGAGCTGTGGGATATAAATCAAAACTCTATGGAGTTAAATTGCAATATAAAAGAATTGATCCGGGATTTATGACAATGGGAGCTTATTTTCTAAACAGCGACTTTGAAAATATTACCATTGCTCCCAATGCATCATTTTTTAAAAAGAAAGTTATATGCAGCGGCAGTTTTGGCGTACAACACGACAATTTAAAAAATACCAGGAATGCCACATCCTTAAGGAAGATCGGATCGGCAAATCTTTCTGTGAACCCCAATAAAACTTTTGGATTCACCGGAACTTATTCAAATTATTCCTCTGACCAGAAATCGGGAAAAGTTGCTTTGGTTGATACTCTTCGTTTATACCAGGTTAACCAGAACCTGATGCTTATGCCAAGGCTTACTTTTATTGATACTGCTAAGGTGCAGATGGTATTGCTGATGTTCAACACAATGAAACTTCATGATAAAAACCCTGTTACAGCCAAATACACTGATTTCACAACAAATAACCTACTGCTTAATTATTCTGTTTCCTTTATCAGATCAGATATAGCTATCAATGCCGGATTGAACTATACCATCATCAACCTACAGTCAGGAAATAACAAGACATACGGTTTAACATGGGGTCTTGCCAAAAGTTTCCTGCACAACAAACTGAGTACATCACTGACTAATGTCTTAAATAAAAGTTCATTTAACGGAGCTAATGGCACAGTTGTGAACCTTGTCATTACTGCAAATTACATCGTATCGAAGAATCATTCCTTCAACATCAATTTATATTACAACGGTAACAGTTCTAAATCCAATGAAAATCCATCATTCAACGAATATAAAGGAGATTTCACTTATGTCTATCACTTCGGGAAATAAAAGTATTTTGAAAAAAGAATTCATGAAGAAGGGTTTATTATCCCTCTTAATAAGTATTTCTTTTATCATGAGCCTGACTGCTCAGAATATCACTATCAGTGTGACAGTGACACCCCCATATACAAACAAACTCAGTGATTACAACAATAAGATCATAAGCACGCTCATCTATAATTTACCGAGTGCCGCTCAAAGTGTCAAACTCAAAGGCAGAATAACAGGTGACAATGGAGTTACGCTAGCATCCATAGATTTTGTAAGCAATACGAATCCTATTATTCTGTCGCCCGGAATTCCCAGAATAATAACTGCTGCCGAAATCAGCAATATTTTTGACATCAATAACCTTACTATTACAGGTATAACAAAGAGTAATCTGCAATCCAAAGGCTTACCCGGAGGTGTGTATAATTTCTGTATTTATGCATATGATTTCACAACAGGAGCACTTTTGACTGCTGACGATCCCAATGTTTGTTCGGCTGACATTACAATTCCTGATCTCCTGACCGATATTGAACCACCGCAGATCATCACACCCACCGAGGACCAGGAAATTATCAGCACCACACCACAAAATCTTGTTATTAGCTGGACCCTGCCTGCCGGTGCAACGCCCAATTTACAATATACGTTAAGAATGGTGGATGTGATCCCCATAACCCGCGATCCCAACGATGCTATGAGCAGCGCTGTTTATCCTTATTTCTTTGAACAAACTGTTTACAGCAATGTATTTGTTTTTGGTCCTTCTCAACCCCAGCTTAAAGTGGGACATACCTATGCTTTTACTGTAACAGCGAAAGATCCATTCAACAAAGTTCTGTTTAAAAATAATGGCACAAGCGAAACCAGTGTGTTTAAAGTAATTCAAGGTTATTCAATTTCTACCATTGCTTTATCGGATACTATTTCTGATAATAATCCATCCGTGCATGCTGCAACAAGTGACATAAATGATCAGCAACTTGTAAATTTTTTAAAACCCCTTACTACTGTTGTGTCAGGTAGGATAAACTATAAATACAAGGAGGATGCTTCCAATGCCCCCATGAAGAATTGCAATATCAGGTTGGTTGAACATCTTATCTTCAGAACCTCGGATGGGAAAAACCAATATGAAGTAGATCCATTTAAACAACCAGATGGCATTCTTACAGATGAGGTAAAAACTTATATGGAATATTTAAGGTATTATTATAGCGGTTCAGCATATAATTACACACCCAACGATTACAACATCTGGATTCCCGGTGGTGAAAATATGATGACCCTTGCCACAGGAACAACCGATGCAAATGGTTATTTTAACCTTACAGGAGTATTACCGGTTTTACCTGGTTTAACTGACAACAGTTTAGGTAAAATATTTCAGAATATAAAAATGACCACAACTTATCTTACACCGCAATACAATGATGGGATCCATGGTTCGCACTCAGGAGCTGACAATAATACAATAATGACAGGAGACCTTTGGCGTGTTTGGCACATTGTTGTGGAAAATCCTTATTACTGCAGCCCTACTGATGATATTATTGTTTCGGGTAGTGGAACAAAAAATATGGGCCAGTTATATGGCTATGTAAAATCCTTTACAGAACAAATTAAAACAATTGCAGGATGGGGTACTAATTCAAATAATTATGTTGATGCTTTAAAGCCAATTCCCGGCGGATTGATGGGCTATGCTTATAGAAAATATTCTCCGCTGGGTTTCCCTGATTTTGAAGGAGAAACAGGAATCAGCAAAACTATTGAGGGATATCCCGTAATGGCAGCTACTGCTTCCACATCGGAAGGTTACATTGTCTTTAAAAAACTTGTTTGCAACCAGATTTCCATAAACAGTAACATTCACGATAGGCAGTATTATTATATTAAACCAGATGTAACAAAAGATAAAAATTACGCAGATGCTCAGGGCATATTCGGACTGGGTGTTCAAAAAATTTCTGCAAATGAGGCTACTTTAGTTTTTAATGATGAGTTTACGATTGGTTTGGATAAACATTCAGTCACTGTTGAGCCTTTACCACCTATGATAAGCGGCACGCTGATAGGTGTTTTCCAGGGACATGTTAAGAATGCAACCATCACATTGAAAACAACCACAGTTCTTTCTAATGATATATATACTACTTCCGATGATAACGGATATTTTGAATTTACCAATTTGACTGCCGGTGAGGCCTACAGTATCTCAATATTTAAACAAGGCTATGAATATGATGGTTTTCAGGAAGTATTCAAGGGTGGGAAATTGAAAAACGGACAAAGGGTATATACAAAAACTGAGCTGGTGCCCCTGGCACAATTGCATGGATTCGTTGTTGATGAAGAAGGTAAAGGCATTGATTGTCATATAAGCCTTAATGATGGCGAAGATCAATCGGAAGAAGCGTTTAAAGCATTAATGATTATGCAGAATGGGCATTTAAAATTGTTGCCTACTGAATTTACGATAGCAGTGCCCAAAGATAAGATACACCTGCATATTGATGCAGATGATGAAACCTTTATTGACTATGATACAACTATCACTGTTAATTCTGCTGTTTATGAAGTGGGTAATATTAAAATAAAAAAACTTAAACGGCGATTAGAACTTACGGTAAGTGAAAGTGTGAAAGCGCAAAATGTTCCCGTTTCAGTTTTGCAACCCGTAAAAAATGCAAGGGTGTTGATCTTAGGACAAAGCGACACGCTCTATACCAACGATAAGGGGAAAATTATATATAGCTTTATTAGTTCAGGAAGTGATAATTTTGATGTTCTTGTGCTTGGCCCCAAAGGGAAATATTATGAACCTAAACTCTTGCAGGCTTCACTTAAACCCTCTTTGAACAATACAAAATATTCGGTTATCATTAAGTCAGCCGCATATATTAAAGGGGTAGTAACTGACGGCACTAACCCTGTGGCCGGCGCTACAGTGCGTATTGAAAATGGTTCTTCGGAACCAGAAGGGATCATCCCATTAGCAAATGTGAGTGGATTAGGTTATTCAGGGGGCAATAGTTCACAAGGTAATAATTCTGGTGGTACCTATCAAATGAATGACCATCAGAATACGGTTAATCTGTCAAATCAGAATGTTTTTTTAAGTTCGCAAAATGCAATTTATGTTCCCGAACTGGCCTATTCTACAGTCACTGATCAAAATGGTGTATTCATTCTTAAGAATGTACCATCTGAAAAAAACCTAATTCTTAAAGCAGGGAAAATAAGTTCACAATATATCGGAGCAGTTGATACGGTTTATGTACCTGCAACAGGTGTTTCAAATGTTACCTTGAAACTGACATTGTACAATGATATGGATCTTACAAGCCTTTATGGGTTTCCCCTGACTGTTGAGGGTTTGACCACCACCAATGGTAAGGTTAAAATATCGGGCTATATCAGCAAGATCAAGTCAAATACTAATTTCAAAACCCTCGACGATAACCAGAAACTAAGCTTTTACAATGTTACAGTTATTAAAGGAACCAAGAGCCAGGGGGCATTGTTGCCGTCTGCTGTGCCTGAATCAGGGGTGGTCAATACCATAAATACGGAATGTAAAATAGTCGCTTACAACATTTACACAGGAAAACTTTCCAACCCATTCTCCGTTTTAAAGATCGAAGAATATACAAAATCCGATGGGCAGAAAACAGGAGGAATTTCAGGGAAAGCATTTATTGAAGGCTCTTCTTTCCATATTCCAAACTTAAAATTCGAAACGGACATATTGCTTAACCTTGTTAAAAAAGATGGCAGTCTTACCAATACATATCATCCGCTCAATTCTGACGGTTCAGCAATAGCTGAAAACACGAAAGGTTTCCGGTTAAACAGCATCAGCAATACCGCATTGAAATTCAAATTCCATGATTTTGATTGTAGCAGCAATGTACTTACTACGTACCTGAACAAGGACACCATTTTTCTTCAAACAACATTGCACACAACCTTTGACAAGATCAAACCTGCCGACTGGAATCTCAATTTAGGAAAACTGGCCATAACGACCACATATGCATCAACGTTTTCGGGCACCAAACTCGATTCACTGAAAATGGAGAAATGGGCTATTGCCTCTGATAGCTGGGGCCTCGATGATTATGGCTTTCATATTAGCAAGGGTAAATTAAATATGAGTGGATTAATTGTCCCATTTACAGGAATGAAAGTTGAGCCAAAGACTGTTAAAAATGCTGTTTTCGAGCTACAATCGATGAAACTGCTCGGTATCGTTGACCTTAATTTATCACCTGCTGCAGTGGGATTTTTGAATTATGACAAAACCGCCGGAATTGACTCATGGGAAATGCGCATTACAAGCAGTACTGGAATTTGCGCGACCATCAATACAGGACTACCGGCAATTGCAACCACTGATGTAATTCAGTTCGAGCTTATCTCATTATACAGCAACAATCAACAAAATTATTACGGACTTTCAAAGAATACACCCAAACTAAGAATACAGAATGTTCTTGATTTTTCCCCGGGCCAATTCTTTGTAGGCCCGGATTATATTACAGTTCAGGGTGAATTCAACCTGGGCATACCAAACTGTAAAAATGATGTGAATCAGAAAGATGAATTTTCAAGTGAACTGCAATACAAGAAAAGTGGTAGAAAATTGGTTTTTAGCCATAAGAAATTTTCTTTCGGCTTTTTTGCAAGGGGAGTAACCCACAATTTTCCGGAAACGGAAGAACAGAGCCTTACTTACAACAGTTTTATTGCTCACGGTACTGTTAAGGAAGATCCTTTGTTCACCTTTAAAACAAGGCTGCTCAAAAGTGACACGAAAACCGATGTTGTTGTTGATCCCACCGGTCAGTCATGGAATTTCTCGGGAGGGAAATCTATGAAAAATATTACCGGAAGTATGGAAGTCATCAACAGCAACACCGACTGGACACAATTCAAATATGAAGGAGATGTCACAGAAAGCACATTTAACGGGGCAAAAGGTCGTATGAAATTTACTGTACTGGGCAACATACAGGTGGATGATGCCGACATTAGCCTCACCGCAATTCCAACACCATTCGGATTAGGCGGATTGACTTACGACTTTGCTCAAAAAGCTCTGATTGGAACTGTTCATATAGATAATAAATTTGGTACTGCCAGTATTTCAGGTGATGCTCAGGTTCGTTTCGATAGCAAGGGATGGTTCTTTTTGGGAGGTGGCACTTTAACAATGCCAGGACCAATTTCCTCTCTGCAGGCAGGGATTTTATTTGCCGATTACGATGCTAGTAAATCTAATGCTATACAATCCCAATTCACCCAATATACTTACAATGGTAAAATGCCAAATATATTTACTGATCAGAAAATACAAGGATTCTATTTTTGCGGTTCAGCAAGTCTTCCCTGGCCTCTTCTTCCTCCAAACATTGATCTGAATCTTGTAGTGGCGCATGAATATTGGATTACGGCTTATGGAGGCAATATTGGCTTCGGGGCCAACTTTGCCGATAGTGGAAAAAAATTCGAGGTAGATGAGAAAGTTTTTGTCTCATTAAAAATGGGAGTTGATATTGACCTTTTTGTTTATGGCTATGGAGGAAACGCTTTTGGTGAAGGCTATGCATTTGCAAGCGGAGATTATGATATTTCTTCAGGAAATTACAGCCTGACAGGAGGCGGTGGTATTATTTTCGGCGGGAATGTTCATATATGGACACTTGCCTGTTTACACAAATGTGATTTGATCAATGTGGATCTATCGAAAAATTACGAAATAAGCTGCACAATTGCCAAGCCAGGTGGAATCAACTTTGCAATCGGTGAGAAAAAAAAATAAAATATTTTTAAACTTAAAATGAATCAAAATATGAAACTCAAATTTTTTGTTTTTTTCCTGATACTTCTTAGTTGCAACATATCTTTTTCTCAGAATAGGTCATCAGTAATATTTGCAAAACTAGTGTATGATAAAAAGGAAATAAACGGTGACCATGTTACCATTTCATGGAAATTTCTGAAAGGAAAATATCCTTCGAAATACAAAGTTTATAAGAAGGGACTGAAGGATAAATCATTTAGCCAGATTCTGCCTAAGCAATATTATACCATGAATAAAAATGTGCCCAGATATATTTTCATTGATTCAATACTGAATGGTGAAAAATATGCCCGTTATTATATGACCCCCTTGGATAGTTTGGGAAAAGCAGGCACAAATACCGATACTATTACAGTATCCTTGTTTGATATGAGAACTATTACAATTCCGGAAAAGATTAAAACGGAAGTTATCAAGAAAAATGGAAGCGTTAAATTAAACTGGCATGTGCCTTCCAAAGAAATGGTAAATCGCGTGGCAATCTACAGAAGCATTTATTATGATTCGCTTTATACAAAGATTGCTGATTTACCCGTGGCGGACACCACCTACATTGATACAAAGGTCAAGTCGATGGAGCGGTACTATTATTATCTCACATCACAAGGAGTTCTTGGAGAATCATCCTATCCAAGTATTAAAGTATTTGCCATTCCCAATGACACGCTGAGGCCCGACCGACCCTTGGGTTTCAGATGCCAGCCATTCAACAAAGGAGTTAAACTTTTCTGGAATTCAGACGACAATTTTGTGAGAGGATACTACATTTACAGGGGCAAAGGAAAAGGGTTGCCAATGGAAATGATATCAGGATACCTTGAGAAATCTGACTCTGCCACCGTTTATATTGACAGCAGCAACGCCATTACAGGAAACAAAACTTACACTTACGCCGTGCAGGCCGAAAGCTACAGTTACATCAAAAGTAAGTTTTCGGATACATTGCTTGTCAGGCCCGGCAAGCCAACAATGCCACAACAACCATTTGACATTACAACTTATGCAGGCGATAGCACCATCAAAGTCAGATGGAAAGATATGACAAAACTCGAAGACAATATTCTTGGCTATAATGTTTACAGGAGGATAGCTGAGACCAGTGATAAATTGCTTTGTATTACTTCAAAACCTGTTAGCGCTTCAAAAAATTATTTTGTTGATGCAACAGCGAAAAAAGGCGTCACCTACGAATATGTTGTTGAAAGTATTGATATATTTAAAGGTAAAAGCAAAATGAGCGAGATTGCCACAGGAATAATTGAAGCAGTGATATCGGTTTCGCCAAAGGGATTAAAATATTATCCTTCAGCAAAAGGAATAACACTTGAATGGAACGAGGTACTAAGCCAGTCAATAGCCGGATATAAAATATACCAGTACCTGGAAAACGAAACTCCTAAACTTATTGCTACTGTTGACAAGGTAAACAATACTTACGAAATAACTACTTTGACAAAGGGCAAACTGAATTTCTTTTATGTTACTGCTTATTCCAAAGAAGGGAAGGAAAGTGTGGCAAGCTCAGTTGTGACTTATATGAAATAGAGGATTGCTTATATTATAAACAGCGGGTTGCTGGTTTTGATATGATACAGATTCGCTTTTCAATCGGAAAAACAACATAAAGAATTAAAAGAAATAAAAGCATTGTATGTAATATAATAAATGCAATAATTAAAAAACAATTGCATTTCTCTATCATTATAAATAATGAGAAAAAACAACTCAAAGCAATTCATGAATGACCTATTCAACCCCCAAGGCCGAACAAGACGAAGAGATTATTTCATAATCAATCTCATTTGCACCATCATCTATGTTCCGATTTATTTTAGCGTTGAGTATTTAAATTATAGTTTTGGCGATTTGCTTTTCCTGTGTATTTTCCTGTTTTTCTTTTTCCCTTTTATAATCATCGTCACAATAAAGCGTTTTCACGATATTGGATATTCAGGATGGGCAACACTTTTAATGTTCGTTCCAATTTTAAATATCGGAGGCGGATTTCTCCTCTTATTTAAAGACGGAACAATCGGGACAAATAAATATGGAAACGATCCGAAAAAGAGAATACCAAAAGGATACGTTATTGATGACGAAATTAAAGAGGATCATTCAAAAGAAATTAAACAGGAAAAAATCTGCACAAATTGCGGAGTGGCCAATAAAATCACACTAAGGTATTGCATGGTTTGTGGGTACGAACTTCCAAAAAATGAAATTATGCAGGGGAGGAAAGAATAAACGAGATTACAAAAGTTTTTGAAACTTTTGTAATCTGGCAGCTACTGAAATCCATGCCACTGATATTGATCATTTATGAAATTATTTGCCAATTACAATTTTACAAAAACTGATTATAAGGGATTTTGGCTGACAATTTTCTTTTATGTTTTTATCATTGGGATCAACATAGGAATTTCTGAATTAATTCAGGGAGCTGTTTGCTCAAGCATATTTCCGATTTTATTTGTAATTTTTTTTACCATAGTTACTGGATTGATAACCTTAATCTGGTTTGTAATTATAATTTACATGACTATTAGAAAGGACAAAAATTACATCCTGCAACTCCTGGTCCATTTGGTTTTTTGGACAGGATTTTTATTAATTTTAATTTTTAGATAATAGTATCAAAATAACAACAAGAAACAGAAAATGTATTGTAGCAGCTACTATTTGAGAAGGGGATGGACAGAAAGGATGATGTTTGTTTTATCAAAACGCTGTCAGGTTGAAGAAACGCTGACAGGTTTGAAATAGCTTAAACCTGCCAGCGTTTGCAGAACCTGGCAGCGTTTAAAAAATATGACATTCAAATTAACCCTGTATAAAAGTTGAAGTGCCGGCTAATAACGAGAAGCAAATAAAAACAGACAGATTTTTTTTATTATTGGAAACACAAAAATTGCCACAATTGAAGAAAACTATTGCAATTTTCTATTCGTTATCAAAATTGAAATAAAAGCCACTCAAAGCAATTCATGAATAACCTATTCAACCCCCAAGGCCGAACAAGGCGATGAGACTATTTTATAATTAATCTCATTTGCATCATCATCTATGTTCCGATTTTTAATAGCGTTGAGTATTTAAATCATGGTTTGCGTGATTTTATATTCTTGTGTATCTTTGCATTTTTGTTTTTCAATCATAGATCTTATACTTTAAACTTCCTTAAAACTTTTTAAACAGAACGACATGCTGAAGAGATTATTTTTCGTTTTAGTGTTTTTTATTTTAATCCACTTCTCCTTCGGGCAGGTAGCTTATTGCGGATTTGATTTAATAAGAAAATCAACTCCGGATTATAAACAAACTGAAGAAAAAGTTAATCAGCAGTTATATCAACAGGCCGTAAACCAGTCAGCTTATAAAACCACAACGCAAAATGTTCTTTATGTTCCCGTGGTGGTTCATATTATTCATCAATACGGTCCCGAAAACATTGCCGATACCACTGTGGTTGCCGCAATTGATCAGTTGAACATGCGCTTTCAGAATGCCGCTCCTTATTACGACGCTACAGGTCATGATGTTTATATACAATTTTGCCTTGCTTCCATTGACCCGCAAGGAAATGCCACCACCGGAATAACACGCAATTATTCCAATCTTACGGATTTGTGGGTTAGCAATGATGTGCAATTGAAAGACCTGAACCGTTGGGATCCTTATTACTATTATAATATCTGGGTAGTGCACAGTATTAGTGGTTTCAATATCTCGGTTTCCGGTTATTCTTCATTACCTTCAAATATGGGAAGCCCCACTGACGGGGTAGTGATAGATTATGGTTCAATAAGAAGTTATGTGCTTACGCATGAAACAGGGCATTACCTGGGACTTTATCATACCTTCGAAGGCGGTTGCACAAATTTTAATTGCCTGCTTGACGGTGATCAGGTATGTGATACACCTCCTGATACATCTTCTTCAGTATGTATGGGCAATTCTTGTTCCACCGACATGAATGATACCAGCGGTTTCAATCCTTTTACTCACGATATGAACGACCTGCCAAATTACATGGATTACACTTCCTGTCCTCTTTCGTTTACACAGGGTCAAGCCGACAGAATGTATAATGCCCTCACAGGTATCCGCACATTGTTATTGCAGTCGGCAGGCTGTGGTTTCACCGGTGGGTCTGCTCCTGTGGCCCATTTAGGTTATGTAATTTCGCCTTGCAATGATGGCACTGTCAGCTTTAGCGATTCATTATCTACGAATGTCAATACCGTTAACTGGGACTTTAATAATGATGGGGTTTACGACTCGTATAGCCATAACCCTGTTTATACCTATCCTGCCACGGGTAGTTATGCCGTAAAACTTCGGGTTGCAGGTCCGGGAGGTGCAAATACAGCCACACAAACAATCTTTGTTCAAAAGGCAACTTCAACCTATTACCCAATAGTTACCATTGGAAGTGTTTTCACAAATCACAACGGAGAACTAACCACATGTCCGGGCTATACAAATAATCTTACTTCTGCTCCTGCTGTTTCTTATTTATGGTCCACGGGTGCCACAACACAAAGCATTTCTTTTATTCCGGATTCCACTTATACCATAAACCTCACCATTGTTGACAGCGCAGGTTTAACATGGACAAACCAACTGTGCCACCCTTTAACGGTGAATGTACATCCGCTTCCTCCCACAGCAAATATTTACAGCAATGATCCGCTCACTATCTGCAATGGTGATCATGTTACCATCCATTCGGGTTTGAATGCATACAGCAGCAATACGCTCAACTGGTATCAAAACTCTCAGCCACTTGGCTCGCACGATACTATATTGAATGTTACAGGCTTCAGCAATGGAGTTTATTACCAGCTTATAATTGGGGATACAAACGGATGTTTTAGCTGGAGTAACCTGCTTTACGTAAATTCATATTCACCACCTGTAACACAATCGCTCACTCAAAACGGGACACTTTTATCCACAGGCTGGGGAGGAGGAAATCAATGGTACCTTAACGGAACCGCGATACCCGGTGCAAATGGAATGACTTATAATGTAACTCAGCCGGGATGTTATACTGATGAATGGTTCTTTACTTATGCACCCGCCTGCACAACCATGTCCGACTCAATTTGTTTTATAACTGTGGATATTGATCCGAAAAATAACGATAATGACCTGGTAACTATTTTCCCGGTTCCTTCATCAAATTTGATCACACTGAAAACACATGTTGATTTGCCTGGCTCAAATTACACAATAACCGACCCTTTAGGCAGAGTGCTTTTAACAGGTGAAATTAAATCAGAGACCTCTGTTATCAATATCTCAGATCTTGCAAAAGGAATTTATTTTATAGATGTTGAAATTAATAATGAGCATCTGCAAAGAAAAATATTGAAAGAATAATTGAAGTTTTGATAGAGAAAAATTTACAATAATTTATAAAAACTAATGCGTCATTTTTTTATCAAAACTCTGTCAGGTCAAAAAAGACTCTGACAGGTTTGAAATAGCTTAAACCTGCCAGCGTTTGCAGAACATGGCAGCGTTTAAAAGAAAATAAATTGCTCTTAATTCAGAAAAAAAAAGAAGAAATACGTCAAATTTGCTTTACCTTTGTTACAACGAGAAAAGATAATTGACAAGAACTTTTACTTTACAACAAATAGACAATTCCTAAAAAGTCAATAATAAAAAAAGTGCCGCGTCAGCACTATAATCACTGACAGTATAATCATGAAAACAAAATTACTCATCTATTGCTTACTCAGTTTTTCGGGAGTGTTGATCAGCTTCAATCAAGCAAGGGCAGGTTACATGCCTTTGTTTATGATGCAGTATAGCCCTACAGCCGGATCATCGCTGTATTCCGGCAATCAGATCGGTTTCTCATTTGGTGCAAGCTGTAATACGGGTACAGGAACGGCTACTTCACATATTGTAGGTGGATATATCCGGGTTTACAAATCAGCCAACGACAGCCTTGTTGATTTAATAAATGTTACGGACAGCACTGCCGGCTACTATCAGTATAATTACATCATCACGGCACAATTAGAATGCAATGTGCAATATTACATCATGATTGATCCGGGTTCTTATGCGAATCCGCAATTTACATTTGACTCAATCCGAAATTGCCAGTCACCCAACAATGTGTTTGTTTGGAATTTTACAACAGCGGCCATGCCTGTAGCCATCACTGCCACAAGTCCTGTTTATTTCTGTGGCGGTGGTAATGCGACATTGAGCGCGAATACTTATAATTCTTATCTCTGGTCAGATGGCGAAACATCACAATCAATTGTAGTGCACAATCCTGGCACTTATTTCATCACTGTCACGGATGCCAATGGCTGTCATGCATTCGCATCCCATGCTGTTTCAGGCTTGCCGGCGGATTATGATCCGATCTGTCTTGTTACTGTTGATACACTTTCACAAAACAATCTTATTATCTGGGATAAATCACATCCTTCACCGATAGATAGTTTTATAGTGTATCGTGAAATAACTTCCGACAATTATCAACCCGTGGGTGCTGTTCCTTACAACGGCGCTTTGAGTATGTTTAAAGACACAGTGAGGACCAGATATTTCCCAAACACAGGTGATCCGAATGCCGGCACGTATCGTTATAAACTTCAAATATTGGATACCTGTGGTAACCTCAGTGCATTAAGCCCTTATCACAATACAATTTATATCAGCAATAATGACAACGGAACATTTTCATGGGTGCAACTATACACCATTGAAGGAGCAGGAAATCCTGTAACCAGCTATATTTTGATGAGGGACGATAGCAGCAATGGCAACTGGCATGTCGTTAACAGTGTGGCAGGAACTCAATACACAATTACGGATCCTGCTTACAATGATTTTAAAACAACTGCAAGCTGGCGGGTGGAAACCCAGTGGGGGATCAGTTGTTCGCCAATAATGAAAGTTGGTTCTGTTTTGTCAGGTACATTTAGTACCTCAATTTCCAATATGAATACCAATAGACACCTGGGAATAGCAGAAGTTGCAAACCAGGATATGATATCAATGTATCCCAACCCTTTTTCCTCACAGACAACTTTGCGTACAAATAATTATTTAAAAAACGCAACCCTTACGCTTGATAATTGTTTCGGACAGACAGTGAGACAAATGAAAAACATTTCAGGACAGACAATCACTTTGTATCGCGACAATTTGCCAAGCGGGCTTTATTTCTACCGTTTGACACAGGACAACAAAGTATTTGAAATTGGAAAATTGGTAATTAGTGGCAATTGAAAAAACAACAATAAATGCACAAGTGGATAATCCGAAAATTGAAATAATTGAAATAGTAAGTGGGATTTTCATTCGGTTTTTTTATCAAAACTCTATCAAGTCTGAAAAGACGCTGACAGGTTTGAAATAGCTTGAAACCTGCCAGCGTTTGCAAAACCTGGCAGAGTTTAAAAGAAAATCACCGGTAAATTAATCCCACAATAAAAACTCAAAACGTCAATTATAATCACCAAACATTATTTGAAAAAACGTTGCAGATAATTAAGATTCCTGATAAAACTATCATCCTGCTAACAACAAATATTCTTTAACCGTTTTTTCCTGCCCTTTATCGGGGCTGACAGTAAAGACAAAGATTTCGGGTTTGCTGACATTAAATGTTCATGTAAGTTTGCAGCTCAAATTTTAAAAGAAAAATATGAGCAAAAAATCAAACGCACCCGTTACAAGTGAGGATTTCAACAAAGCGTACAGGGCGCCAATAACATTTTGGGGAGATGTCCGCATTCCCGGGGAATTGAAAGAGATTGTCAAAACCCAAAAACCTGAAACCTCTTTGGAATTGGGTTGCGGACTTGGCAGGTTTTCATTGTTTCTTGCTGACCGGGGAATAAAAGCCACCGCTGTTGACTTTTCATCAGTTGCAATTGAAAAAGCTAAAAAACGGGTTGCCAATGACGAAAGTTGGCCTGCGTTTATGGTTGGTGATGTGACCAATTTGAAAATGATCAACGGTCAGTTTGATGTTTCATTTGATGTTGGATGTTTTCATTGTTTAAATGAAGAAGATCAGCAAAAATATGTGTCAGAAGTGTACAGGTTATTGGCTCCCGGAGGCACACATTTGATATGGGCCATGGATCACTCACCAGGCAACATCATTTTAAACCCGGCTTCCATTGCGGAAGTTTTTGAACCACGTTTTCAATTGGTGAATTCAAAATTCAGCAGGAGAAGAATTGTAGCATCGCATTGGTATTGGCTTGTTCGTTCAAAATAAATTTCATTAGATTTGCAATGAATTTTGGTTTGACTATAAATTGGAAAATAAAATGATGCTAAAGCCGGATGGTGCATGTTTTCTTTTTCAGTCAGCTAAAGCAAGATTGCGATAGATAGCATCGGGAATTATTTATAGCAGTTTGCTTCAACAAACTGAAAAAAGGAAAAAAGGCAATTAACTTTACTTTCATAATGATAACAATGACCGACAACCTCATAACCATCTTAACCTTCACCTACCCTCAGGAGCTTGCAATAGTCCGCGGTCGTCTTGAGTCGGAAGGTATTGAATGTTTTGTTCAGGACGAGCTGACAGTGCAGGTAAATCTATTGTACTCAAATGCCATCGGAGGAATAAAACTTCAGGTCAGAGAAAGTGATGCTGCAAAGGCATTGGAGATACTGAAGTCATTAGGCTACATTCAGGATGAAGATGTGTCGCCATCAAAATTTCTTAGCAAACTCAACAGCTTCACTTCAAAAATTCCTTTCTTCAGCAAAATCCGTTTTGAAATTCAGTTGGCGATCATCATCACGATAATTATAGCAGCGACAGTAACCATTATTTATTTTGCGACGTTACCTTCAACTTATGAACGGCTTATTGGCAGTAGTTGGTGCCTTGACAAAACAGAATGTCACGGCAAAATTTTCAAGCCAAATTCAGTAGAACTGCTTAAATTTTATGGCCCGGGTTCTTGTGACGAAAGTATAATTTTCAAAAAAGATTCTAGTGTGAACATGCCCGGTTATAATTCCCGAACAGTAGATTGTGTTTGGAAACTCAGCGATGGCATACTTTATATTTCCCGTGCTGACACTTTTGATTTTCTTTACAATGGCGCTTATGAAATAGAATTTACTCATAGTGGCCTGATATTAAAATCAGCAACAACCACGCTTCATTGCGACAGGGAAGGCAGTAGTTTCCAGTTTATATGAGTAACGGATCAGAAATAAAATGCCCTTCATGCGGATCGCGTGAAATTTCAAAGCCAAGGCATTCTGCAAGGGCTTTTGCAATTTCAGTTTTGCTGATTGGTTTTCCCGTTTTTTTCATCCGCAAGACATGTCATTGTTTCAATTGTGGAAAGGATTTTAAAAAAAGAAAAGAATGATGCTAAAGCAAAGTGGAAGTAAGTATTCTTTCACAGTCTAAAGCAAGACTGCAATAGATGGCAGTGAGAATCATTTATTGCAGTTTGTTTTAATAAATCGTAAATAGTGAAAAGACAATTGACTTTAATTTAATATTAATAATGATGAATGAAAAGCTTGTAACCGTTTTAACCTTGACCTGTCTTAATGAAATTTTAAATGTTCGTGAACGTTTCGACTCGGAAGGAATTGAAAGTTTTATTCAGGATGAGACGACAGAGCAGGTAAATCCAATGGATTTAAATGCCCCCTGGAGAACAAAAATTCAGGTAAGAGAAAGTGATGTTCAAAAAGCCCTGGAGATACTGGTGACTTTAACCTACATAAAAAAAAGTAAGGATTGTGGTCAAAGTTTTTCAAGAAACTAAATAATAAAACTACCAGAATTCCATTTTTTGGCGAAATCCGTTTTGAATTTTGTTTCGATATAATCTTAACGATACTCATAAGTCCGGCTATGTATCTACTGTGCCTATTGTGGTAAATTTTTAAAATGTTTGAAGTGTTTGAAAGGTTTGAAAGGTTTCGTTTAAGATGTCGTCACTCCGTGACTTTAGGAAGAGCGTGCTAACTTTTATTACAAAGATGCCGTCACTCCGTGACTTTTGATTCGCTGTTTTTGTTTACTACCAAACTGTCGTCACTCCGTGACTTTATTGCCTGCTTGATTGATTGTTTCTACCAAACTGTTGTCACTCCGTGACTTTATCGCTCTTCAATTTCAAATTTCCAATTTCCAATTTCGAATATCCAATTTCACTCTTCCCCTTTTTTATCCGGGAAAATAATCCCCATATTCTTCATGAGGTAAGTAGCATTGAGGTTGCGGCAAATACCATCACGAAGTTTATAGTCAATCTGCATGGCATCGTCAACAATAGAGATCTCGAAACACTGGTTTGAAATATTGTCGGGGAATTCGTTTTTAAGTTCACCCAGCACCTGGTCGTGTGTAGCAACTATCGCTGCCATTTTATATCTTGTCAGCTGTGTGATCAGCGCCATTGAGCCATTGCGCTTGTCAACAGAGTTGGTGCCTTTCAGAATTTCATCAAGCAGTATCAGTTTGGAAGTCCCTTTTTCAAGATCGTCAATGATCTCTTTCAGCCGCTTCAGTTCAGCATAAAAATACGATTCACGCTTCGACAGGTTGTCGTTGGTGCGCATGCTTGTGTGCAATTCAACAGGAGTGAAAATAAATTTCTCCGCATAAACGGGAGCGCCCACCATGGCGAGGATGTAATTGGTGCCAATCGTTCGCAGCAGTGTACTCTTTCCTGACATATTGGCCCCTGTGATGATAGAGATGTTTTTCCACGAAGTAATGGTGAAATTATTTTTCACACAAACACTTTTATCAATCAGTGGATGCCCCATATTTTCGGCTGAAAAAGTAAACTCCTTTTCATTAATTTCAGGATAAATGAAATCAGGATTGTTGTAGGCAAAATTGCCAAGACTTGAAAGTGCATCAATCTCCCCGAGTATCTCAAACCATTGTGGTATCAGGTGTCGGTAATGGTTTTTCCATTTCTCAACAGCTATCAGCATGTGCAGGTTCACTGTAAACAATCCGTTCGTAAAAAATGTAAGCAGGGTGTTCAGTCCCGAGTCCATGAGGTTCATGATCTGGTAAAGATTGTTTACGACTTTTCCAGGTTTTTGTGTGCCATTATTTGTCAGTTTATTTTTAAGTTCACTCAATCTGTTGCTGGTAAAACCGGTGTTTTCTATCAGTTCAAGGCATTGAGAATATTTCCCGAGTATCCCGATCTTCTTTGTGATCACATCAAGAATCTTTAAGAAACTGCGGATAAAATTAACTGTGATCAATAGCTGAAACAGGGCAGGTATCCAAAAGATATTCCCCGGTATGATGCCTGCAAAAAACAGGATGATACTGGTGATTGTAATTACATTCATTACATAAAGGAAAACGGTCAGCAGAGTTAGTTTAGCTGCTTTGACAGGACTTTGATTTAGCCAGATATTCAGTTCATCCAGATCCTGTTTTGCAGTACTTTCTTTTTTGAAAATTAAAAGAAAATTCTGCCTAAAATCAATCTTTCCCGCCAGTTCTTTTATCGCTTCCCTTCGTTCTAAAATGTCATTTCTGTAACTGAAAGTGTCGCGGAAGTATTCTGCCAGCTTATGTTTTCCGAAGACTGTGGATGTGCGGTTGATGTATTGAAACAGAGATTTTGTTCCAAAAATATCAAGGTCGAAAGTGTAGGGATGATCCATGTCGCTGAATTCATCGCCTGCTTCATTTTTAGAATAATTTCCCTTTATGCAATTGATCTCATTGTTGTTTATTTCATTGAGAATTTCAAGCTTGCTGATCTTTGCCTTATAACGTACATCAAGCAGACCCAGCACCAGAAAGGCAATGAATACTAGAATAAGTGTAATGATAAAAACAAAACTATGCGTGGCCACACAATAGTAGAAAAGAATCAAGCAGACAATAAATGCGATTAAACGCGAGATGGGGAAGTACTTCTGAAATACCCTGAATTTTAAACGCTCTTCATTGTTCCCGTTTATTCTTCGCTGGTAATCCTGGATAATGTCATTCATTTTAGCTTGTATGGACGAATGGGGAAGTGAAGATTAGAGTTTCTGGTTTCAAATTTCGGGTTTCGCAACCCTCTATCTTCTATCTTTTAATGAACCGTCGTAAACGTAACCACATTCCCATACCCTGTGCCAATACAGTTGGTAGCATAGGCCCGTACATAGTATGTTGTGTCGGCGATCAGTCCTGTAAGTGAGCTGATGAAACTTCCCTGACCCGAACCGTCAATAGTTTTATTGTCGCCAACGGAAGGTGCTCCTCTCAAACTCCAGCAAACACCGCGTTTAGATACTTTGGAGCATCCACCAGTGATGTTGCCTCCGCATGTTGCTGTGGAATCTGTGTTATTGCTGATGGCAGCAGTGGTCAATATGGGTACAGTTTGATCTTTGTCATTGCAACTGCTTGCAAGAAAAATTACAAATCCAATTAAAATCAAAGTGTATAAGCGAATATTATCAGACTTTTTCATCATGTTGTTTTTTATCAGAATGGAACAATTTTTATTTTGTGGTAAGCGCCCGGTTTCGAAAAACGAACGTGAAATCCTATTCCTGCAGAGATGCGCAGTTCATCAAGAGAGATCTTTTTTCCGTAAGGCGGAATGTAGTTGCCATGAACCACTTTCAAAGCAGCAAAAATATTCATGTATTTCCAGAAGAAAAAATTGATGCCGCAGGATGCGGACATGATAGGTGTAAATTTAATAGGCGGATCATTGATGGTTGTATCTCTTGCAGGCTCTGCGCCCAAAACTGAAGTAGAGTAGGTGCGTTGCAATATCATTGCACAACCGGGTTCAATGCCAAAATAAAAGTCGAATTTGTTTTTCGGGTAATGATAAAATGCTCCAAGAAAAAGGTTGTGGTTCATCTTGAATTTTGGAATAGCGACGTTTTGGGTTGTGAAATAATAAAAACCATTTGCACGGATAGAAACCCTTTTGTCAAAGCACCATTCAAGGGTGGCATTGAAATAAGAATTCCATTTTTTCTCGGCAAACCAATATCCCGGTGAAATGGTAGCCTGCATCATCAGCACCCTGTTGAGTCCTGTTGCAGTATCCTTTTTCTGTGCATTGGCGAAATGCGACAGTGCAAAAATCAAAAGAAGTCCGAGTGTTATTTTCTTCCCCATAATCTGATCAGTTTATAATCCATACTTACTGCAAGAACATAATGGCCTTCGAGGCATAAATTGCCGGCGGGTTGCATCTCCAGAAGACGCACATCGTTATCCTTAATGTTGATGCCGACACAAGTTCCGATATGCAGCATGTAATGGGCTTCGAGCGAAACATCAAGTTTTCTCGAAACAGGCAAAGTAACTCCAAAACCGGCTTGTACAGCAAAACTGTATCGCTCGACATATCTTGGCAAAGTGGCTGAATCACGTCCTGTGGTTATTGACATCTTGGTATAATCAATACATATCCCGGCAAGAGGAAACATTGACAATTGCTTTTTGCCGACATGAGGCGAGAACACTGTAGGCATCATGGAAAACCCACTATGAAAATCGAAACGCTGCGCAAGATTATTTACATTGCTAACGATCCAGTCGGCGAAATAATGCGAATTAAAATCTTTGGTGATACGCAGTGCAAACTCTCCGCCTGCACCGGTTCCAACATAAGCTTTTCCCTGCGAAAAGAAACTGCTGAAACAGTTTCGTGCACCCACGGAAAGAAAACCTGTAGGGTCGGAGACAGTGTCTCTTTTCCATTGTGCCTGCATCAATGCAGGAAGGGACGACAATATTAGCACGAATGCTATTTTTCTAATCAATGATCTCATATGAAAAAAAATTGGTTTAGATATCTGTGGCAAATATACTTTTTTTTTGTTTGAATATAAAAAAAACTTTGGTTTGGTTCTAAGTTTAATGTTTAAAGTTCAATGTTCCGCAACTATTTACATTCTACATTTTCTTTGTTTTAAATTTTGCATTAAAATCACATATTCCTATTGCCAATAACTATTTTTGATTTGAGATTTCTGATTTTTGATTTGGAACTCTCTAATGACTATTGACGTATGACCAATGACTGTTAATGACTATTAATGACCAATAATGACGCGAAGCAAATGACTATTGACAATTGACTAATGACAATTGACTAATGACCAATGACCAATGACAATTAATGACGCGAAGCAAATGACCATTATTAATAATCAATACTGTAAAAATCCTTCAGGTTTTGCTTGGCTGTTGTGTCGCCAAGGTCAACTGCTTTTTTCCAGTCAGCAATGCATGCATCTTTATTGCCCTGATAATAGTAAGCAGTTCCCCTGTCGCTATAGGCTAATGCGTATTTGGGATTTATCGCTAATGCTAAAGTATAATCTGTAATAGCCGATGCGTAATTTCCCTGCTTGCGGTATGCCAGCCCACGACTCAGGTAAGCATCTGCATCCTGCGGACTAATTTTCAGCTCGGAAGTAAAATCATCAATTGATTGATCATAATTTCCTTTGTAGTAATAAGAAAGTCCGCGGTTGTAGTAGGCATTGGCATATTCCGGGTCAATGCTGATTGCTTTGCTGTAATCATCAATTGCTGCGTCGTAGTTAGACTGCCCATAATATGCAAGGCCTCTGTTATAGTAGGTGGCAGCGCTTTGTGGTTTGATCTCTAATGAGGAAGTATAATCTTTGATAGCCGAAGAATATTTGTTTTGATAATAGTAAGCAAGACCACGACTGTAATAGGCATCAGCATAATTTGGATCAATGGCTAAAACCTTGTTGTAGTCTGCAACAGCCAGATCATACTTGGCAAGTTTGCGGTAAATTATTCCACGGTTATAATAAGCATCAGCATCGTTTGAGTTATAAACCAATGATGAATCATAATCGGTGATAGCAAGGTAATATTTTTCCTGGTAGTAATATGCCAGCCCTCTGCAGTAATAAGCGTTGGCATAACTTGGTTTGATTTTTATTGCAGAAGTGTAGTCGGAAATTGCGGAAGCATAATTCCCCTGTTGGCGAAAAGCAAGTCCGCGGTTATAGTATGCTCCTGCATCTTTTGGGTCCAGTCTTATTGCGGTATTGTCATCCTCGATGGCAGATTCGTATTTTCCCTGGTAATAATATGCAAGGCTTCGGTTGAAATAAGCATCTTCATATTTCGGGTTCAACTGAATAGCGGAAGTGTAGGCTGTAATTGCCGATTCATAGTTACCAAGATGATAGTAATTCAGCCCCTGGTTGTAATAAGATTCTGCTGTTTGTGCGACTGACTTCTGCGAGCTGATTGCAAACAATAGTACAATCAAACTGATTAGTGTAAATTTTATTTTCATACTTTTTCTATTTGTTTTTTTATTATTACGTATTGAGTTACTGTTTTGATCTTTATTTTATTCTTCTTACTTCAGGACAACAGTTTTCCTGGAATTTATTTCACCGTTTGCATTTGTTGAACAAACAAAATAGACCCCGTTAGCCAAATTTGAAAGGTCAATTGTCTGTTGTTTGTTTTCAATTATTGTCCTGAAAATAATTTCTCCAAAAGTACTGTAAATTCTTATTTCTGTATTTTTTTTTGCTCCTGCTATTGTTAACAGGCCATAACATGGGTTTGGATAAATGTTTAATCTGTCAAAATCATGAGTAAGTTCAACAATTCCGGGTGTGACAATGATCGCTTCATAAGCACCCATATCGTAAAGCCCGTTTTGTGGCCGTGGATTTAAATCAAAATCATCGGTTATTCCTGTGTTTGTTCCTGTATTTATGCATGGAGAGCCGGCTGCAAGATGATAGTCGTTGTTGCCTGCATCTACAAACAAAGGGTCCGCCATGAATGAATGGATATCCTGGCTGTTTGAAGTTTGATAGTTTGCAAATTGAGTAGCCTTCCATACTGTGAGTGTAGAACTTGTCCAGAATGCAACTATCGTGTCGCTGCTGTTTTGAGTAAACCAGCAATTATAATCGGTAGTTGTATGTGACAATGTTGGGACGGAAGTGTTGTCGAAAAAAAGAACACAGCGCGATTTGTAGAAAATATTGTTCCTGATAAAAATCGAATCAGTGGTTGCTGTATTCTCACTACAATAAACCTGGAATCCTTTTAAATCGGGACGCGGGGAGGCAGCCCAACCACCACCGGCATTTACGCAGGTATTGTTTTCGAAATAAATGTTCTTCATGAAAGAACCGCTGACAACAGCCGGTTGAATATAAAAACAAAAGGAGGATTCTGAACAATTCAGGATAATATTGTTCCTGTAATAAAGGTTGTATTGCTGCACAGTGTTTCCTGCCGAAGCATTGCCCTGATTGGTTACAGCGTCATCATAAATTTCCCAAAATTTGCATCGTTCAACAGTATTGTTATTGCTGTTTGCCCAAAACTGTATGCCACCGCCATATCTTACCTGTGTTGTCAATTCGCAGCCTCCGATATACGAAAGTTCACAATCGCTAATGATGGTATGATGCGTATTGCGGACTTCAATGCCATCAGCAGAGCCATATTTCAAAGCAAGGTTTTTTAAAACAATGTAGGATCCCTGTTGAATGTAAATAATAAAAGTGCCAATGGCCGCTTTAATATCTGAATAATACGTTGCAGGGTTGGTAGCGGAATAAATTTTCACAGTTTTGGTTCCTGTCTTATCCCACCAATAATCGCCTTGTGTCAGTAATTGTGAAGCTGTCCATTTTTTAACTCCAAAACTTGCAGCGCCATTAAATATCAAATTGCCAATATCCACTGTGGATGATTGAGCGCTATGCCATATATTGCTGCCTTCACTGATCCAGTCGCCGGTGTTTGAAACATTGACGGAACCTAATAAAAGTGGTTTTGCACCTGAACCATAATCGGCATAAGTGATATAGCCTGCAGCTGTTCCGCTTTTGGGCAGAAGTTGCCCGCGCAAGATACCACCACGGATAAACAATATACTGTCGCCCGGTGAGTATGTTGATGCATTGACTTTTGTCAGACTTTGCCATGCGGTTGCTGCACTCAGTCCATTATAAGTATCGTTGCCATTGGTGTTGTCAACATAATATTTTGTGGCAAAAGATTGCAGGTAGTAAATGGATAAAATAAAAACAATGATGGTGACTCTGAAATTTATTTTCCTTTGCATTTTTGAGATCAAATTAAATAGCTAAGTTTAACAATTGATATCTCTGCTTTTGTTCAAATATTATTTCAATTTTTAAAAGAAGATCATTGCAAACTCAGGGTATGCATTGTTAGTTACGACTACAATGATTTTTCCAAATATGTTTTCTGTAAAAATTTTTACTGGCCAAATATAGTTTATTGCTGACAAACTCCGGCAAATAATTTTGTGCCATTTTTACTAAATTTCTTCCTGTATCGAACAAATAATTTCTGTCATTAGAGTCAGAATAATAGCCTGCATGTCTTGCCAACGCTATTGCTTCGAGCCTTTCATTGTATAAAAATTCAGGGGTGTCAAAAACAATATTTGGTTTAATTGAATGATAATCGTGAATTGTTTCAGAGTAAAAATGCCCGTTAAGTTTTACAAACTCCCATTGCGGAGTTCCCTTAAATGGCAGAATAGAATAGAACATGATAAAATCCAGTTCGGAATTTTTGGCGTAGGTCAGGGATTCTTTTACAGTTTTCAATGTGTCACCCGGACTTCCGATTACGAATTGTCCCAGTACTTCAATGCCTGCTTTTTTATAAATCTGTATTCCTTCTGTAATTTCTTCGATAGTTATTTGTTTACCTATTTTGTTTAAAATTTTATTGTTGGCTGATTCTATCCCGATACCCACGTTATAGCATCCTGCTTGTTTCATTTTATTTGCCAATTCCTGATTTATTTTCTCAATACGGACAGGAGTGCTCCACAAGATTTTTATCTTTTTTTTAATGATAAGCTCGCAAAATTGATCAACTCTTTCCATATCTATATTGAAGGAATTATCACTGAAACAAAATGTCTTTTTCCTGTAGTTCTTCTGCAAAAATTCTATTTCCTTAACGACATTCACCGGATTTCTTTTCCTCCAGTTGTTTTGCCAGATAGACGTGGAATTGCAAAAGGAACATCTGTAGGGACAACCCCTGCTTGTTGCAATTCTGTGGATAGGATACCTGTTCATGTGAAACAAATCATAAGCCGGGAATGGCAGCTCATTTAGATCAGAAATCTGTGCCCGCGGCTTATTTGTAATGATCTTTCCCGATTTTAATTTATACATCAGGCCCGGGATATCTTCAATGTTTTTGCACCCTTTCAAATGAGAAATCAATTCGGAAAAAGTTATTTCGCCTTCACCATATACTGCAAAATCAGCAGAGGTCAGATTAAATATTTCTTCCATTATAGTCGTTACATAAGGACCACCCAGGCAAATTTTACAGTCTCTTTTTGTTTCCTTAATTAAATTGAAAATATTGATCACTTCATCGCAAACGGGAGAAAGAACCGTTATCCCAATTAAATCAAATGGTGTTTTAAAAAAAAGTTTGGTTTCTTTTTTTGTAGCAACTCTGGTGTCAAGAATTGTGATTTCAAGATCATCATGGATACTTCTTGAGTATGAGGCAAGGTAACCAAGTCCCAGATGAACGGTTTTATCTTTTCTGCTTTTATTCGGGAAAATCAGACCTGCTTTCATGCAACAAAAAATTATTTCTAAAGGAAATGCTAAAGTATAAATTTATTTTATCTTTCATTATTTTCTGCGTCCGCATGAAATTGTTCAGTCAATAAAAAAATGGTACATTTGAACCGGTAATTAATAGCATATCCTTTAGGACCGATTACTATGATTAAACAAGAAAAATTTCTATTCTGCCGTCAGTGAAAAAATACTTTACGATATTTTTGTTTTTTGCTTTCCCTGTCACCAAAACCCTTGCCAATACTGACACTTTGAAGTTCCCTGAATTGAGCGCTGATAATAGTTTTAATACAATGATAAACTATCATCATCACCATCATCATAAAAATGACAATATCTGGAAACCCAGCCTGGATATGGATATTTTAGGACTTTATTTTATCAATATTCAGAAGATAAATGTTGCAAATTCCCTCTATGACAGAGGTCGCTTGTATTGGACAACCGGTTTTTTAAGCTTTGGGTTTTATCAGCCATTGGTTTTTGTAAATTCAAAATCACAATGGTCAGTTGGCCTTTTTGTGAAGCCTGGATACGCAGTTCGTCTTTCAGCGCTTGATTGGCTTGAAATTATTGCACAGGGATTGGCAGGCAGTCATGGTCATTATGAAAGCACAGGACCAACTTATGGTATTTTTCAGTTGCCATTGTGTGTGGCTACTTATTCGAAAACTGACAAAATGATGATTGGAGGAGGGGTTTCTTATAATTATTATGATTTTGATGAGTTCGGTATTCCCAAATTGCGATACAAAATTCCTCCTGTTTACTTTTTTGTTCAAAAGCATTTTAGAAGGTCACACAGCCCGTTTGAGGATAATGGCACAGGTTTCCGCTTAAGTGTGATACAGAATTTAAGTCATGACAATAACAACGGTATTATTGTCAAAAAAGGATGGGAATTCAGCGGGACTTTAGTCATTGCCTTTTAGCAATGGAAATTGGAGATTGGATTTTGTAACTTGGAATTTTGATTTTAAACTTTCGTCAATGAAAAAAGTAATCAGTTTACTGATAACCCTGACCACTCAGGTTCTCTCTGCCCAAACGATCTGGACACGTAGTCCTTCCAACCTGGTGATGATAAAAACCAACAATCTCTATGAAGGAACTTTCATTGGAAGCCCCGCTGTTATTGAGGATAATGATACTCTGAAAATGTTGTATGCGGGCAATGCTTCATCAGAAGGGCGTATTTTCTTTGCCTATTCTCCTGATGGTATCTCATGGGTCAAACACAATAATGCAACACCGGTTTTGGACGTGAGTGCTGCCGGTAACTGGGACAGCTACTTCCTGGACACCCCTTCATGGTTGAAAGATAGCGCCGGTTATAAAATGTATTATTTCGGAGATACCGACAATGTTTCAACAGGTGGTTGCATTGGTCTTGCCACCTCCCCGAATGGAATAAACTGGACACGTTATGGCACACAACCTGTTTTGTCGCCAGGCAATCCTGGTGATTGGGACGGACTTTTTGTTGCAGACCCAACAGTCATTTTTGATGGAAATTCATATTTCATGTGGTACACAGGAGTGGATACCACATGGCAGGTTAAAATTGGTTTCGCCATTTCGCCTGATGGATTAACCTGGACAAAGTATCCCGGCAACCCTGTGCTGAATGGTGGTACATTTCTTTCGTGGGAAGGCTTTGGAGTTGGTATTCCGACTGTGTTGAAACGTAACGGACAATTTGAAATGTGGTATGATGGTGTTTCTTATTTTGATGTTGCTGATAACGGACTTGTGGATACCATCAGGATAGGTTATGCCACTTCCACAGACGGTGCACATTGGTCAAAATTAAACCAAAATCCTGTTTTCGGGACATACAGTAGTGGCTATAATATTACTGAATACAGAGGTCCATGGGCACCAAGCGTAGTTTATAGGACAACGGATAGTAAGTATTACATGTGGTATGAAACCGGTTACGGGTTTGGTCTTGCAACGTCGCCGGATGATGTTTTGTCAATTTTTCAAAAGAATGATTCAGAGCAAAATTTTTCTGTATATCCCAATCCTGCAACATCATTTGTGATTATAGACATCGCAGACAATAACAACAAGCAACAACTTCAAATTTTCAATTCACTGGGTGCGGTTGTAAAAGAATTTGAAATAACGGGGTCAACGAAGGTCAATATTGCTGATATTCCCTGTGGTTTGTATTTTATTCATTTTTTAAATCAATCGCAACATACTTTAAAGTTCGTAAAATTGTAAATCTGTGAATCAGCAGAAGCTTTCTGTTTGTCTTAAAGATTCAATACAGACCTATCCGAAATGATTGTAAAATGATCCTGATTATTCCATCATGTTATTTGCATCTTATCATGTTGAAAATTAAATTAAATTTGCAATGAAATCTAAGTTGAATTCTTTACCTTTTTATGAAGAATTATAGGTTTCGCATATCCTGTTTTTATAAAAATTTTAGCGTAGAAAAAAATACAAATCATATACCATGAAAGCTATCAGTTTTTTATTTTTGTTTTTTTCCTTCAGCATTATTGGTTGGGGGCAAACCGTATTAAATCCGGGTGATCTGGTGATTTTGGGTATTGATGCAAACCTTGGTGGTAATCCTGATGAAATAAGTTTTGCATGTTTTAAAGATATTACAACAGGCACAGAAATCCAGATAACTGATCAGGGTTACGAACGTTGCTACCCCGGATTATGGGGTAGTGGTGAAGGCGGCGCCAAAATGACAAGAACAGGAGGAACAATTACAGCCGGTACTGTTATTACATTTCGTACATCACAGTCCTACGCTCCTTATATTCATTTTACCTGTCCTGATTCATTGTGGTCAATTGCAAACTTAGGTTCAGGTGCACCGGCAAACTCTTTTAATATGAATACCGGCGGTGACCAGGTTTATTTTGCACAAGGTGGCACATGGACTTCCGACACTCTTTGCAGTAATCATTACCCCGGAGCCGGACGAATGTTGTTTGCATTTTCTACATCAGGAGGATGGGTTTCTATAGGTAATTCCACACAAAAATCAGGATTGTATCCTGATATGAGTTGTTTTAATATGGCTCCAACAGTGGCTTCCGATTTTGTAAAATATACCGGACCTATGACTATCGCTACACAAAAAGATTGGGTGACGAGAATAGGTACTGTGTCAAACTGGTCAAGGTTTACTTCATCAGCCTTATATTTGTCAGGAAGTCCGCAATTATGTTCAACCGTATTACCTATCATTCCCGGCACCGATGCTGATTGGGCAAGCCCTGCGCCGATGTGTCAATCCGCTTCGCCTGTGAACTTAAATACATTGATAAGCGGATTAGGAACAACAGGTGGAACATGGTCCGGAACTGGAGTTACCGGAAGTACTTTTAACCCTGCAGGATTAAGTGGGACTTACAACATTACCTACACCAATGATTGTCCATGTTGTATTTCGCAAACGCATACTGTTACAGTAAATGCTCTGACACCGACAGCTTCAAGTAACAGTGCCATCTGTACCGGCTCAACATTAAATCTGACAGCTGGCGGAGGAATCAACTATGTATGGAGTGGTCCAAACAGTTTTAGCAATTCAAATCAAAACCCTTCAATAACAAATGCAACAACTGTCGCAGGCGGATTATATACAGTTACTGTTTCGGATAATAACGGATGTTCATCAACTGCCCAAACTACCGTTACTGTAAATGCAAGTCCTGTTGCGACAGCTTCAAGCAATAGTGCTGTCTGTGCAGGGGCTACTTTAAATTTGACAGCAGGCGGAGGTGTCAACTACATTTGGAGTGGTCCTGATAGTTTCAGCAATTCTAATCAAAATCCTTCGATCGTAAATGCTGCTTTAGCAGCCGGCGGGTTATATACAGTCACAGTTACTGACAATAATGGATGCTCTGCAACAGCCCAAACAACTGTTACTGTCAATGCAAATCCTATAGCGACTGCTTCTGCCGACAGTTCATTATGTGCCGGAGCAACTTTAAATCTGATATCAGGCGGGGGAACAAATTACAGTTGGAGTGGACCAAATAGTTTCAGTAGTTCAACGCAAGATACTTCCATCACAAATGTGACAACAGCTGCAGGCGGATTATATACAGTTACTGTCGCAGACAACAATGGATGTTCTGCGACTGCCTATGTTAATGTAACGGTAAACTCCTTGCCTGTTGCCTATGCGGGAAGTGATACTGCAGTATGCTCAGGGAGGTCTGTAAATCTCTTTGCTTCGGGAGGTACAATATATGCATGGAGTCCTGCCACCGGACTAAGCAATGCATCCGTTCAGAATCCTGTTGCTACTCCTTCTTCAACTACTATTTATACAGTTACTGTTACAAATTCCAATTCTTGCAGTGCAACAGATAATGTTACTATAACCGTACATCCTTTACCTGTCGCCAACGCGGGCAATGACCAATCAATATGTCATGGTGATACCGCTATGCTATCTGCTACAGGTGGGAATATCTATGTTTGGAGTAACGGAAATACTGCGGCAACGATAAGTGTTTTTCCTGCAATAACCTCAATATATACTGTAACTGCTACTGATGCCAACAGTTGTTCGGCTTCTGACAACATAACCGTTGATGTTAAGGCTACACCTGTTGCAAATGCCGGTATTGATCAGGCTATTTGTCTTGGTGCATCAGCAACTTTATCGGCAACCGGAGGTGGCAGTTATTTATGGAATACAGGCGATACTTTAGCAATAGAATCATATTCTCCTGCTATAACTACTACATACATTGTTACTGTGTCCTTCACTGATGGGTGTTCATCAACAGACGAAGTAACAATTACAGTAAATCCGGACCCTGTTGTGACTGTGTCAAGTGATCCTGCCGGGTTAGCGTATGTTGGTCAGCCAATAACCTTCACAGCTACTGTCACCCCTCCTGATAATAATGTGACCTATAATTTCTATGTCAACAACATTCTTGTTCAGTCCGGTTCGGGAAATGTATATCAAACAAATACCCTTACGAACAACCAGCTTGTTTCAGTCACTATTTCTGAAAACGGTTGTTCAAATTCAGCATCAGTTGTTGGCTATGAAATAAAGCAGATCCCGAATGCTTTTATTCCTGATGGTGATAACCTCATTAATAAAAGATTTGTTCCCGGATTGAAACTAACGATCATCAATCGTTGGGGGCAGAAACTCTATGAAGGTACTGATGGATGGGATGGGAAGTACAATGGAAATCTTGTTTCTCCGGGGACCTATTATTATATCATCACGATTGATGACTTGCAGAGCGGAACAACAGAGTTAAAGGGATCAGTTACCATAGTTCAGAAAAGTAACTAAGCATATAGGCGGTAGTGAACGTGTCTGTGGAAATACTTACATCGTTATCCTCATTGCAAAAAGTCTGAATTCTCATTGTTGATAATGACATTAAACAACGTCGTAAGTGAAAACCACGTACAGTTTCGACTTTTCAATTCGTCTTGCCTTTTAAATGGAGAATTAAACTAATCCGATCAATGAAAATCAAAATAATTGACCTTTGTTGTTTATCCATTTTGTTAACCATTCACCCAAAACGTTAAGGTTTGTAAAATTTGTGTGTTTTAATTGACTGTGTTTTTAACAAAAACCCGGATTTTTTTCTTTGTTTTTCTGTTTTACCTGATAATTTACGCCGCATTTTAATTTTTATTTTCTCAAACTATTCAATGCAGTCCTATCAGAAACGATTTGTTAATTTTTTTCAAAAATTTATCTTAAAAAATGTGTAATTGTTAAAAAAGTTTGTATAAATTTGCCTTGTAAAAATTAAAACAATTCTCTATGAAAAAAAGAATCTCTACGCTTTTAATTGTTATTTTCCTTGTTTTAAGTTTCGAAAACAAAGCCCATTCTCAAAATGAATTCCAGATAGACTATTACAGTAATAACAGCATAAATGATCTGGACATTTTTGCAGGAGTTCAGAAAACCACATCAGGCTACGCTATAGCGGGAATGGTGCAGGGTATAGCGGCTCCATTAATTCAGTCCATTCTGATAGCGACCGATTCAACAGGAACGGTTACCTGGGCAAAGCAAATAAAGGATGGCGGATTCCTTTCTTTTAAAAATCTTTTTGTACGCGATCTTCAGGCTACTGCTGATGGTGGTTCTGTAATGACCGGTAGCTTTGATGACACACATGCCATGCTGCTCAAGGTGGATGGCTCAGGAAATAATGTGTTTTCAAAAACCTATGGAAACTCCAATGAATTCGGCAATCGGGTGAAAGAATTGTCATCCGGAGGATACCTTGTAGCAGGTACTACACGAATGAAAAGTTTAAATCCTGACAAGGATTCCACCAGTATTTATGTCTTCAAAACCGATGCCAACGGAAATTATTTATGGGGGAGATCATACACGCTTACAGGCCCTGTTTTCGACAGTCAGGATGAAGTGAATGACATGGTGGAAACATCGAATGGTTATGTCTTTGCTGGATACCAGAGCCAGTATAACGGAGGTGATACTACCACAAACATTTTGGTTTTTAAAACAGATGTCAACGGCACGCTTCAATGGATGAAAACTTATGGGGATATAGGGTCTAATGAAGCTGCCTTTTCTATAAATAATTTATCAAATGGCGATGTGATTGTAGGAGGATATACTGATCAGGTGGGCATAGGTGCAAGCAGTATTGCTGTTCTTGAATTGGATCCCTCAAATGGCAATATGGTAACTTCCACTGCTTACAGTGTAGGCTTGTTCGCAGATCAGGTGGGGTCAATTCAGCAGACCAGCACAGGCGATATAGCAATCATAGGATGGACTGTTAGTGTATTCTGGCAAAGTTTTCTTGTAACTCTCAATTCAGCTTATACTCCTGTTTCAGGTACAACATACAATTCGTTTATTGGAGGATTGTTTACAAAAGGAATTCAGGTGCCTGGCGGTTATGTGATCGGTAGTATGATCGGATCAACCGGTTATCAACTGCACATGATCAAAACAGCTCCCAATGGCATCAGCGGATGTAATGAAACAAGTGTTACACCTGTTCAATATAACTATACACCTTCCGTTTCATCAATAACTCCGTCGGTTTATACTGTTGGCAGCGCAAGTACTTTTACTGCAAGTTTAACTGATATAGCACCTGTGACGAATATTGAATGTATAGTTCTGCCACTTGTTGCTGATGCCGGATTTGATCAGACTATCTGCAGCGGAGTTTCAACATCTATTGGTGGAACCCCAACTGCAAGTTATGGAGTACCCGGATATACATATTCCTGGTCTTCTCCGTCAGGATTTACGTCATCAGATGCAAACCCTATTGATTCGCCCACAGTGACCACCACCTACACTGTCACAGTTTCCGATGCTTCAGGTGCAACAGCAACAAGTTCGGTAAATGTTTTTGTAGTACCGATACCTACCGCAACAGCATCAACCAGTGGTCCTGTTTGTATAGGCGGAGTCCTGGCACTTACAGGCGGTGACAATGGCATGACAGCATATAACTGGACAGGACCAAATGGCTTCACCAGTACCGAACAAAGCCCAACAGTTTCCAACAATGCTACTGCTGCAATGGCCGGCACTTACACATTAATTGTTTCAGACGGTACCTGCTCAAATACTGATTCCACAACTCTAACAGTGAATCCGCTACCAATTGCAGAAGCCGGCAATGATGTTACGATTTGCCAGGGCACATCAACAAGTTTAAATGCTACAGGAGGTGCAACGTATTCCTGGAGCCCGGGAACCGGATTAAACAATCCCAATGTGGCAAGCCCTATGGCAAGTCCTATGGTAAGTACAGCATATACAGTAATAGTTACAAGTGCTGCGGGATGTAGTGCCGCTGATAGTTTACTCATAACTGTGAAACCAGCTGCCCCTGTAAATGCAGGACTTGATTCAGCAATTTGTATTGGAGAATCAGTTCACCTTTCTGCAACTTCAGCCGGATCCGGTACTTATTCCTGGAGCCCTGCAACAGGATTAAGTGCAACAAATATTCACAATCCTATTGCCACACCCAATACGACCACAACTTATGTGGTTACATTATCTTATTCAAACGGATGTTCAGCAACGGATAATGTAATAGTTACTGTGAATCCAACACCCACTTTAGTACTGACAAGCGATCCTCCCGGATTTGTCTATACCGGTCAGATCATTACAATCACTGCCACTCCGACACCTGCTGATGTTAATGCAGAATACTATTTTTATGTTGACAACATTCTTGTTGAATCAGGCATGAACAATGTTTTTCAAACCAATTCTCTCACTACCGGTCAGGTGGTTTCTGCAACAGTTTTAGAAAACGGTTGTATGAGTTTAATTGATTCTATCAATCCTGACATCAAGCCCATTCCTAATGCATTTATCCCGGATGGTGATAACGTTACCAACAGTAAATTTGTACCCGGATTAGACCTTACAATTATTAACCGCTGGGGTCAGCAATTGTATGAAGGAACTGAAGGATGGGATGGTAAATATAATGGTGATCTGGTTTCTGCCAGCACGTATTTTTATGTTATTCGCTTAAAAGATTTGCAAAATGTTGTCACAGTAAAAAAAGGATCGGTAACTGTCATCCGGATTAATAAATAAAAAAATATGAAAAAAGGAATCCTTTTGCCTTTGTTTATTTTTTTGATTGTTTTAAGTTTCAAAAACAAAGCCCATTCACAAAACAAATTCCAGATTGACTACTATAGTAATTTTAGTACGATGGATATGGATATCTTTACGGGTGTTAAAAAAACATCAACGGGATATGCGATGGCGGGTATGGTTGATGGTATTAGTTTGCCAATCATTCAATCTATGCTGGTCAATACGGATACATCAGGAACAGTACTGTGGGCCAAAAAAATCAAAGACGGCGGGTTTCTTTCATTCAAAAATCTTTATGTAAATGATCTGCAAACAACATCTGCCGGTGGTTACATTATGACGGGCAGTTTCAATGATAACAGTGCCATGCTGCTTAATGTAAATTCTGCAGGGGCTTCTGTTTTCTCTTATTCTTACGGCAAATCACCACATGAGTTTGGAAATACTGTAAAGCAGACATCTGATGGAGGCTTTGTGGTTGCAGGAACAACAATGGGTAAGAGTATGAATACCGATAAGGATTCAACGAGTATTTACATTTTCAAAGCCAATTCATCCGGAGTTTACCAATGGGGAAGGTCTTATTCACTTACAGGTAGCCCCGTTTTCGACAGTCAGGATGCGGTGAATGATGTGGTGGAAGTACCCACAGGATATGTTTTTGCCGGATATAACAGTCAGAATAATTCCGGTGATACAACCACAAATATTTTGGTTTTCAAAACTGATGTCAACGGAACTATCCAATGGATGAAAACTTATGGTTCTCTAAGCTCTAATGAATCGGCAAATTCAATTAAACTTTTATCAAATGGTGATCTGCTTGTTGGTGGTTATTCTGATCAACCTGCAGGAGGCTTTGAGTCCATTGCTGTTCTGGAGTTGGACGGAAGTGGTAATTTGGTTTCTTCAAGAGCTTACGGGTTGGGCATTGCTGATGAATTGGGCTCCATACAGCAGACAAGCAATGGTGGATTTGCAATTGTAGGATGGACCATTGGTCTTACCTGGCAGAGTTTTCTGATGACCCTTAATTCATCCTATACTCCTGTCTTTGCAAAAAAGTACAATTCATTTATCGGAGGATTATTTACAAAAGGTGAACAGGTTCCGGGCGGTTATGTTTTGGGCAGTATGATTGGAACTACGGGTTATCAGTTGCACATGATCAAGACCGATGCCAATGGTGTCAGTGGTTGCAATGAAACTAGTGTTACTCCTGTCCAATATACCTGGACGCCATCTGTGACATCTGTTACTCCAACAGTATATACAGGTGGTAGTGGAAATACTTTCACTGTCAGTTTGACTTCTGTGACACCAACAACTACGATTGATTGCATTGTATTGCCATTATCTGTCAGTGCCGGAAATGATCTGACGATTTGCAGCGGAGCAAGCACAACGATTGGAGGAGCGCCAACAGCTAATCATGGCACACCCGGATATACTTATTCATGGACTTCATCACCTTCAGGGTTTACATCAACAGCCGCAAACCCTTCGGTGGCCCCGACTGTTACAACTACCTATACTGTTTCTGTCACTGACGGCGCCGGCGGAATAGCCACTGATGTAATGACTGTAAATGTTAATCCTTTGCCAACCGTATATGCTTTAACAGGTGGTGGAAGTTATTGCGCAGGCGGAAGCGGTGTAACTATTGGACTGGGTGGATCGCAGTCTGGTGTGACTTATCAACTTCAGGTCGGCGGTGTAAATACAGGCTCAGCCGTCAGTGGTACGGGTAGTTCCATAAGTTTCGGGAATCAGACAACAGCCGGAAATTATACTGTGGTTGCCACTATTACCGCAACCGGATGCACCAGAATTTTGACAGGCGTTACTGTTACGATCAACCCTTTGCCAACAGCTTACAGTTTAACAGGTGGAGGCGATTATTGCACGGGAGGATCAGGCGTAACTGTGGGACTTAGCAATTCACAATCGGGTGTGAATTATCAATTGCAGGTTGGTGGCGTAAACAGTGGTTCTGTTGTTGCTGGCACCGGAAATGCGATCTCATTTGGTACGAATACTGCTGCCGGCACCTATACTGTAATTGCAACAAATCCCACCACAGGATGTGTCAATTCAATGACAGGAAATGTTGCCATTACCATTGATCCTTTGCCAACAGCTTTCAATCTTACCGGTGGCGGTTCGTATTGTATCGGTGGTTCAGGAGTGGCTGTTGGACTTAGCGGCTCACAAACCGGAGTGTCATATCAGTTACTTGCAAACGGAACTGATGCAGGCACTGCTGTTGCAGGAACAGGAAATGCTATCAGTTTTGGCAATCAGACAATAGCCGGCACATATACTGTTACCGCTATTAGTACTCCTGCAAATTGCACAGGCACTATGACAGGCAATGTCACTATCAACATCAATTCTTTACCAAATCCTAACTTGCCTGCCAGTGTTGGAACCTGTGTTGGACATAGTGTTACTCTTACTGCTTCCGGAGGAGGTAACTATGCATGGAGTCCTTCACCGGATTTAAGCGCCACAGATATTGCAAACCCCATTGCTTCTCCTGTAGATACCACAACTTATATGGTTACAGTCACAGATGGAAACGGATGTTCCAATACAGGTTCTGTTACTGTCAATGTCTATAATGCACCACCTGCCAATGCAGGTATTGATACTTCTTTGTGCAATGGAGCTTCCATACAACTGTTAGCTACCGGCGGAATATCGTATGCCTGGAGTCCCGGTTTAGGTTTAAGCGCTACCAATGTCCCTAACCCAAGTGCATATCCGGTTTCAACAACCACTTATCATGTTACAGTTACTGACGGTGCAGGTTGTTCTGCTTCCGATGATATTGTAGTTACGGTAAATCAACTGCCTTTCGCAAATGCAGGAACCGGTACTACTATTTGTCCCGGTGATTCAACCACACTGAATGCAACAGGAGGTGTTTTGTTTGCCTGGAGTCCTTCATTTGGTTTAAATGCTACCAATATTTACAACCCTATTGCACATCCTGCTGCAACAACAACGTATATTGTCACCGTTACCGATATTCATGGTTGCTCAAATACCGACGATGTAACCATCACTGTAAATACTCCCACTGCAAATGCCGGTTCGCCTGTCAGTATTTGCAGGGGAAGCTCAACAGTCCTCGGCGCTTCAGGAGGATCAACTTATTTCTGGAGTCCTTCGACAGGATTAAACAATGTGTCAATTGCAGCGCCGACAGCCAACCCAACCACAACCACCACTTATACTGTTTTGGTTACAAATGGTGCCGGTTGCACAGCTACTTCAAGTGTTACAGTTACCGTCAATCCTGTTCCTGTAGTTGAAGCAGGACCTAATGTGTCAATCTGTAAGGGATCTTCAACAAATCTTGCTGCAACAGGAGGAACAACTTATACATGGGGTCCTTCAGTTGGATTAAGTAATACAAATATTAATAACCCTGTTGCAAGTCCTGTAAATACCACAACCTATACTGTGACTGCAACGAATTCTTTCGGCTGCACTGCTACTGATAATTTAACTGTTGATGTCCTAGCGACACCAGTTGCAAATGCCGGCGCTGATCAGGCTATTTGCCTTGGCGGATCAGCATCTTTATCCGCAACTGGAGGCGGAAGCTATTTGTGGAATACAGGCGATACCACAGCTTTGGAATCATATTCTCCATCTTTTACCACCACTTATGTTGTTACTGTGTCTTATACTGACGGATGTTCTTCAACAGATGGGGTAATGGTTACAGTTAATTCAATTCCTGTAGTAACGGTAGCAAGTGATCCTGCAGGACTGGCTTATGTTGGTCAGACAATAACATTTACTGCCTCAGTCACTCCGCCTGACAATAATGTGACTTATAATTTTTATGTCAACAACACTCTTGTACAATCCGGTTCGGAAAATGTTTATCAAACGAATACGCTTACCAATAGCCAAACTGTTTCGGTTACGGTAACTGAAAACGGTTGTTCAAATTCAGCGTCAGTCGTAGGTTTTGAAATAATTCAGATACCAAATGCATTCATTCCTGATGGTGACAATGTGCTTAATAAAAGATTTGTACCCGGCCTTAAATTAACCATCATCAACCGTTGGGGGCAGAAGCTCTACGAAGGTAATGATGGATGGGATGGAAAATATAATGGCAACCTTGTTTCTCCGGGGACCTATTATTACATCATCAGCATTGATGATCTGCAGAGTGGAGTGACAGAGTTGAAAGGGTCAGTAACTTTAGTTCAGAAACAATAACTTTAGAAAATAAAAATGAAAAAGACAGTATTATTTATTATCGGGATCGTGCTCGTAAATATGCTTGCAGCACAAACTCCTTTGCAAAAAGCCGATTCATTGTTTAAAAATAAGGATTATTACAATTCCATTGCACTATACACAAAAGCGCTGAAGAAGGCTACGGGTGAGGAGTCAAAATATATTTATTACCAGTTGGGAGAATGTTACAGGAACGACAATAATTATCTGCAGGCTGAAGATTGGTATCAAAAAGCAATAAATGTTGGCACCACCGACTCATTGATAAACCTGCACATGGGCGAAATGCTGATCATGTCGGGAGATTATTCTACTGCCAAGACCTATCTTGAAAAATATCTGAAAGACAACCCAGGCAACAGAATTGCCAAACTCAGACTTGAAGCCTGCAATCTGGGTCTGAAAGGGCAGGAAGAGAAACCTGTTTATGAAGTAAAAGTTCAAAAAGACCTGAGTTCTACAGCCGGAGATTACAGTATTTCTTATTTTAAAAATAATAAGGTAATTATTTCTTCAACGAGGATAACAGGATCAGGTAAGATAGATCCGGGAACAGCTCAGGGTTTCTCCGATCTTTATGAATCCACCTATGATTCACAAAAAAGTTTATGGGGCAAACCTGTGAAAGTGAAAGGCAGCATTAACACCAGTTCCAATGAAGGCACTTTTGCTTTTGATAACAAAACCAATTATGGTTATTATTCACAGTGTAACGGGGCTTCAGGCAAGTTAAAGCAATGCAACATCATGTATGCCTATTATAATGAAGCTACAAATACCTGGGAAAATTCAAAGTTGTTGGATTTTAACAGCGAATCATTCCGCAATCAGCAGCAATGTCTTTCTGCCGATGGAAAAACTCTTTATTTTTCTTCCGATATGCCCGGAGGATATGGAGGCGCCGATCTTTATCGGATTCAAAAAGTAAGCAACACATGGGGGCAACCTGAAAACCTAGGACCAATCGTAAACAGTATCGGAAATGAAGGCTTCCCGTTTGTTTCCGGTGACACACTTCTGGTGTTTGCTTCCGACGGACATCCCGGATTTGGAGGACTGGATATTTTTATGAGTTCTATTAAAAATGGAAAATTTTCAAAACCTGTGAACATGATGCAGCCTATCAATTCCAGCGCAGATGATTTCGGACTGGTATTCAAAGATTCAAAGAATGCAGGGTTTTTCTGCAGCAACAGAACGGGTGGAGTAGGGGATGATGATATTTATTCCTACGACCTGATACCGGTGATCCTTACTGCCACCGGGACGATCAAAGACAAAGCTTCACTCAAAAGTATCGAAAATGCGTCTGTGGTTTTTAAAGGGAGTGATGGAAGTATTGACTCTGTTGCTACCGATTCCAAAGGAGTTTATGAATATGCAAAACTAAAACCAAATGTAAAATATTCGCTGAGAGTTACCAAAGATGGTTATCTCAATGACAGCAAAACACTGGCTGTTGGCAATGAACTTTATTCGAAAACATACAGCCTGGCAAAAGGAACCGACCTTGATTTTCTTTTAATAAAGATCACAAAGGAAGAAGTAAAAATTGATAACATTTATTATGACTATGATAAATGGGATCTGCGGGCTGAATCGAAAACAGAACTTGATAAACTTGTGAATATGCTGAAAGAAACTCCTGATGTCAAAGTTCAGATCAGTGCACATACTGACGAAAGAGGGGCTAAAGATTACAATATTGATCTGTCTCAAAAAAGAGCTCAGAGCGTGGTTGATTATCTTATAGCAAAAGGCATCAGCGCTGACAGGCTCATTGCAAAAGGTTATGGCTTCTCAAATCCTATCGTGAAAAATGCGAAGACTGAAGATGAGCATCAGATGAACCGCAGAACAACATTCAAGATACTTAACTCTACCCTGTATGAGAAGAAGTAAAAAAATTAAGAAAGAAGAATTATAAACGATAATAAAGAATTGCAATTTTAAAATTAATTTTATTAAACCATAAATAAACAAGAACATGAAAAAAATCATCCTCACAGCGTTATTACTAGTCATGATGCAAATGGTAAGTGTTGCACAAAATGATATTCAATTCAGTAATTACATGTTCAGCGAGATCACTTACAATCCCGCTATGGCAGGAAGTAGTGGTAAACTTGATGCTGCACTATTATATAGACAGCAATGGACCGGTTTCGATCAGGCCCCGCAAACACAGGTGCTGAGTGTAAACAGTTATGTTGACAAAGTATCAGGCGGGTTGGGACTGAACATCATCAATGACAAACTGGGTTTCGAACACAGCCTTAATGTCAAACTCATGTATGCCTATATGCTGCGACTGACTGAGAACAGCCACCTCTCTTTTGGTTTGAGTTTCGGGATGGTTAACAAATCCCTGCAGGGATCAAAACTTATCTATGACGACATGACCGATCCGAATGCGGTTCTGAATGACCAGACCAAAACAAAACCGGATTTCGATTTCGGCATTGCATACAATTCAAAAAAACTTGCAATTGGTTTGTCAACAACGCATATTGCACAATCGTTGAAAGATGCTACTGTCTTAATAGTCCCGAGACATTATTATCTTTTTGCACAGTATAAAATCAAGGCCAGCGATAAGATAAACATTATACCTTCGTTAAAGGTAAGCACAGCTAAGTTTATTACCCAGGTTGACATTAATGCCATCGCTTATTACGGTGGTAAATTTTGGGTGGGAGCAGGCTACCGCACTGGCGATGCAGTTATCGGAATGTTGGGAGTTGATATCACCAAATATTTCAGGCTTGGATACTCCTATGATTATAACTCAGGTGGTGTAAAATCCTACAGCGGCGGCTCACACGAAGTGATCCTTATTGGCAGTTTCGATGTCTCCAAAAAAACAGTACAGACGAAAACACCGAGGTTTTTTAATTAAAAGATTTGAGATTTAAGATTTAAGAATTGAGATTTTTGATTTGCTTTCACCTTTACATTTTAAATTTAAAATTTTACATTTTACATTTCAATCATTTTTGATTTGAGATTTATTAGTCTATGTGAAGCCTATGCTCCTATGGTGCTATGTGGTAAAAAAACAATAACGGAAATTCACCTCAACAGACACAATAGATACATAGATTTGCACATAGGGAAATAGTCACTGAGTGACGGCATATTGGTAGAAAAAATAAATTTGGCTAATTCAAAGTCACGGAGTGACGACATTATGGTATAAACAATCAATCAAGCAAGCAATAAAGTCACGGAGTGATAACATTTTAAACGAAACTTTTCAAACATTTCAAACACTTCAAACATTCCAAACGTTTCAAAAATTCACCACAATATTCACAGCAGATACATAGATTTTCACATAGGGAATCATTCAGGACAATATTTTTTGCTTCCTGTTTTTAACCTTGTGGTTTTTTTTCAAAATTCTGAAATCAATTTATCGCCATCTCAAATTTTTTAAATACTTTCGCTACTTGTGTAATATTTTTGATTTTTCAGCGTTATATGAGATGTTGAAAGTTCATAATTGTCCGATTTAAGTCAGTAACAACGGGGTTTCGGTTTATTGTTTAAGGTTTAAAGTTCACAGTTCAATGTTTAGTTTTAGTTAAAGAAAAAATCACAATCATATCGTTTTCACCTTTAAAAATTAATTGCTTATCATGAAAAAAACCATTCTTTTGCTGGCAGTGTTCTACTGCATGCATGGATTTGCACAGGATGTAACTCCTAAGAAATATCAAAGTCTCCTTTGGGAAATTACCGGTAACGGGCTTAAAAAACCATCATACCTTTATGGTACAATGCACATCAGTAAAAAAGTTGCATTTCATCTGAACGACACTTTTTTTATTGCATTGAAAAGTTGCGACATGATCGCAAATGAATTCAATCTTGAGTCGTGGATGGACCTTAGGATGGATCTCACAAAAGCCCGCAATTCAATGGAGTATTTAAAGTATTATTACAGCTCTTCCCGTTTTTACGATGAAGCATTTAACCTGTATTCGCCGACATCAAAGGACCTGAAAGACATGCTTAAATTCTATCCTTATTTTGTGGATCAGATGTTATACCGCACCTATGAACAAAATGCCGATTATGAAGAAGACACTTATCTGGACATGTTTATTTTTCAGGCTGGGAAAAAACTGAATAAAATGATCGGCGGTCTTGAAGATTTTTTGAAATCAGAAGAGTCAGTGAACAAGGCACAGGCATACATGTATAATGACAACCTGACTGATGAAGAGAAAGAAAGAAACAGGCTTCGTCTTCAGGAAATAGAGAAAAAATACTCATCACGCTGGGACATCATGGATGATGCATACAGGAATGGTGACCTTGACGTAATTGATACCATTGAAAAACTGACTTACGCAAAACGCTACATGACCTACATGCTTTACAACAGGAATGTGATGATGGCAAACAGTATTGATTCGATCATAAAAAATCATACACTCTTTGCAGGTGCGGGTTGTGCGCATTTACCCGGCGACAGCGGCGTGATAAGTTTGTTGCGCAAAAAAGGTTATACCCTTCGCCCTGTAAATTATGCTTCAACGAGTGGTATGGATTCCAAAACCCGCACAGAGCTTGAGGATACAAGGTTTCCTGTTAATTTTACAGTGCAATATTCTCCCGATTCCACCTTTAGTGTAAATGTACCGGGTAAGATGGTTGAATATTCAGCACAAACTTACGGATCAAAAAGCTATATCTACAACGATCTTGGCAACGGAAGTTATTACTACATTAACAGACTGAATCATTTCGGAAAGCTTGCCGGTAAAACAGAGGACTATATTCTGCAAAGGATTGACAGCTTACTTTATGAAACCATTCCGGGCGAGATAAGCCTCAAGAATAAAATTACCAGCAACCTGGGATATCCGGGATATGAAATTGAAAATAAAACCAAGACAGGAGATAAACAACGTTACAGAATCTACATTTCCCCTGATGAGATTTTTATGTTTAAAATGAGCGGCAACGGTGAATACGTAGGCAAGGGAACCGAAGCCAATACATTTTTTGAATCCATTACATTTTACCAAAAAAAGAATAATTCATTTAAAGAAATTGTAAATAATAATTGTGGCTTTAAAGTGAATTTCCCTGAAACCTTTGTTCGCTACAAAGCCAAGGATGCAAGCGACGACAGGATGGAACTGATAACTTCAGGCTCTTTAAAATCGGATGATTATTATTTTATGACAGTGGCCAAACTGTATGATTATGACTATATCGAGGAAGATACTTTCGAGCTGAACATGCTGGCTGAATCCTTTGCCGAAACCATTGGTGATACCATCACTCACCGCTCACTTCTTCATGTTGGCGCTTATCCTGCACTGGATGCAAGTATGAAAAATAGCGGGAATATTGTCAATGTCCGTATCGTGATACGCGGAGCGAACTATTATATGCTTGGCTGTAAAAATTCCGATGCTGATAAAACAAAGGATTTTCTGAATTCCTTCAAGCTTACTGATGTTGCCTACATTAAACCCTTCAGGGATTACAAGGATACTGCTTTATACTTCAAAGTTAAGACCCAGTTTGAGGAAAACAAGTTCATTGATGAAATTAAAAAAGAGGAGGAGTCGCCCAGGTATGAATACAGCTATCATGACAAGGTAAAAAAATCAGAAGATTTTCTCCCTATCAGCAAATCACGTTACTTCATTTCAAATGAAACCGGTGAAATAATCAGTGTTGATTTCAATAAGTACAGCATGTTTTACCAGGTGAAGTCAATGGATGAATACTGGAAAAAAAGAACTGAAAACTGGGTGAAGAGAAATGGTATGTTTATCAATCATAAAAAGTCACTCGACAGCGGCAAGATCAGCGAGAGATCTTTTGTGCTTACCGATACAAACAGTACCAGAGGAATCATGGTGAAGATGATTCAGAAATGTGGTGTGCTTTATACATTGGCCGCTACCATTGACACAGTCGCAGGTCCCTCGAAGTTTGTGACTACGTTTTTCAACAGCTTTACACCTGCTGATACCTGCATTGGTGTTGACCTTACTTCTGACAAAATAAATGAACATTTGTTCGGCAAGATCTATTCAGCCGACACCAATGAAAGAAAAAAGGCAAGGTCTGCTATAGAATATGTGATCTATAACCTCACCGATGTTCACGCCAAGGCATTAATGAAATGCATTGCTGATACCGGATTCAAAAGGATTGACATCAAAGACAGGCTAAGCCTTATAAAAGCACTTGGCGGTCTTAAGTCAAAAGAAATTATTCCTTTCCTTGAAAAAATGTACGAAGATTTTAATGACTCAATCTCTGTTCAGCTTGCCGTTTTAGAAGCTGTTGCAGCGCAGAAAACTGATGTTGCAGCAAAGACTTTTACAAAACTGCTTGGCAAACACCTGATCGTTTCTTCAAGCGACGGTGATATTGAAGATATTTTCCAGAGCTTCAGAGATTCACTCGAGGTAGGGGCGAAGCTATTCCCTGAAATTTTAAAATACACACGCTACCAGGAATATCGCATTCCGATTTATGAACTTCTTGCAAAACTTATTGAAAAAGGAAAAGTAAAGCCTCATGTGTATGAACATGCCCGGAACGAGATGATCAGGGATGCACAGTATAACATGACACTTTTGATGTCAACCAACCAGGATAAATCACGATCAGGAAACTCTTATAATTATTGGGGTGATTACAATTACAGCAACTATAGTAACAATTATAACAGTGATTGGGGAAGCTATGATTATAATTCCAAAGAGGATAATGACCCTGCCAATAAATTGAAATCCTCAGAGAAAAAGATCTACAATTTTGCTGTCATCCTTTTCAGAAACTATTCAAACCCTACTGTGAAGAAAGAAATTGTCAATAAAATTATTACTTCAGGGTCTGATGATCTTGCAATTTCTGTGATCGCGTATTATCTGAAGAAAGGGGTAAACATCAACGATACCCTTTGGGATCATTTCTCTTCCAAGCCGGCAACACAGATATCACTTTACAGGTCGCTCTCTTATATTAAGCGAATGGATAAATTTAGTGTCAAAAATCTGAAGGAAGAAAAGCTCGCAGCTTCACAACTTTTTGCTGATGATTTTGACCTGAAAAAAGATTCTGTAGTGTTGGTTGAAAAGCGCTATGTGCAGTCAAAAAAGGACAGCGGTTATATCTACATTTTCAAAGCCTGTGCTCATGATAAAACCTTATGGAAGCTGGGCTACACTGGTATCCATCCAAAAGACACAACGAAAATAAATGTTGATCCTGAAGTTTTCGCCAATTCAAAAACTTTTGAAAGCGAAAAACAAATGATGGATGAAATTAAATCAATGGCAAAGAAAGTAAGAGTGCTTGGACGTAACAGGGTAAGCTCATACAGTTGGGGCGAAAACTATTATGGTAGTTACGGCAAGTACGGATACGGGGATAATTAATTAATATCCGGTTCCAAATTCCGGGCTCTTTGATCCTGGAATTTGGAATTTGGAATTTACCATGCGCATTGATATACTGACAATTTTTCCTCAAATGTTTGATGGGCCTTTCAACCAGTCTATCCTCAAAAGGGCTGTGGAAAAGGGAATCGCAGATATTCAAATTCACGACATCAGGGATTTTACCACCAACAAACACAGAAGTGTGGATGATTATCCTTTTGGAGGTGGCGCCGGCATGGTGATGATGATTGAACCCATTGCCCTCTGTATCGAAAAACTGAAATCGGAAAGTGATTATGATGAGGTGATCTATATGAGTCCCGATGGAGAATTGCTTGATCAGAAACTTGCCAACAGGTGTTCCCTCTACAAAAACATCATCATCCTTTGTGGCCATTACAAAGGGATTGACGAGCGCATTCGTGAACATTTTATCACGAAAGAAATATCCATTGGTAATTACGTGCTAAGTGGGGGAGAGCTGGCCGCCGCTGTGCTTTGTGATTCTTTAATACGACTGATCCCGGGAGTGCTCAATGATGAGACTTCGGCACTGTCAGATTCTTTCCAGGACAATTTGATTTCACCGCCTGTCTATACCCGTCCTGCAGATTTCCGTGGATGGAAAGCTCCTGAAGTTTTGCTCTCAGGCAACGAAAAACTCATCAATCAATGGAAGCTGGAAAAAGCTATTGAACGCACAAAGAAAAGACGACCGGGGATGATGGAAGGGGAGTAGTCATTAATGGTCATTAGTCATTAGTTAATGGTCATTAGGAAATTCACGAATCAAAAATCACAAATTATTTGCGTCTGTGTGAAACCTTGTTTAATTATGTCCTTAAAAAATTTACCACAAAGACACAGTAGGTACATAGAACTTCACATAGGTCTTTCCTCGATTTTTCATAGAACTCTATGTGAAACCTATGTTTCTATTGTGACTATGTGGTAAAAAAATCAAAATAAATCTCAAATCAAAAATCAGAAATCACAAATAGTCATTGGGTCATTTGCTGCGCGTCAATAATAGTCAATGGTCATTAGTCAATGGTCATTTGGGCATTCGTAAATCAAAAATCAGAAATCAAAAATCAGAAATCGCAAATAGTCATCAGGCCATATCTGAAATAGCATGCCGTAACCTTAAACCTTGAACCTTAAACCTTAAATCTTAAACCTTAAACCTTAAACCTTAAACAAAATAACTAACCAATCTTCTCCAACCCTTCTTTCAGATCATCAATCAAAACCTCTGCATCTTCCAGTCCTATTGAAAAACGGACAAGATTTACAGGCATGTCAGGGACAACATCTCTTTCAATAGTTGCACACACAGGGAATATCAATGATTCATAACCACCCCAGGAAACGGCCATCTGGAAATATTTCAGGTTCTCGCAAAAGTCTTCTATTTTTGAAATATCTTTGGTTTTTAAAAGTACGGAAAACAGCCCTGTTCCGCATTTCATCTGCTTTTCAGCAATACCTTTTTGTAAATTATTTTCACAAAATGGGTAATAAATTTTTTCAATCATCGGATGGTCTTCCAGAAATCCGATAACCTTGCCTGTGGTTGCCGATACTCTCTCCATTCTAAGCGGCAGGGTTCTCAAACCACGCAGCAAAAGCCAAGCAGTGAAGGGCGCAATGATGCCTCCGAAAGTGAGAAATTCCTGTTTGAATATCCGCTCAATAATTTTTGATGAAGCACAGAGCACTCCTGAAACCGCATCACTGTGACCACCGATGTATTTTGTTGCAGAGTGAACCACGATGTCAACACCCATTTTTATTGGCTGCTGATAGATGGGTGACGAATAACTATTGTCAATAATGGTGATGATATTTTTTCTTCTGGCTAGCTCAACAACTGCGGGGATATCCTGCAATTCAAAAGTCATAGTGTTGGGACTTTCAAGATAGATCAAACTTGTCTTATCCGTAATGTTCTTTTCAAATTCACTAATATCCGTGCCATCAATAAAAGTAGTATGAACATCAAAACGGGGTAACAGGTTTTTCAGAAGGTTGTTCGTCCATGAGTAGGGGTTCTGCACACAGATCACATGATCACCGGCTTTCACATTTGCTATCACTGCTGTTGAAATTGCTGCCATGCCGCTGCCAAACACAAGCGCTTCGTCAGCGCCCTCAAGTGCAGCAAGCTTTTTGCAAAGAATAAGCAGCGTAGGATTGTTGCCACGGGAATAGATCAGGTGGTTCTTTTCATCTTTTAATGCCTGTCGCAGGTGATCGGTCTTCCTGTAGGAAAAGTTGCTGGTTTGTATGATGGGCGGAGCAATGGCGCCAAAATAATTTTCATTGTCTTCGCCAAGCCTGTTGATGATGTAAGAGATGTCCATAATTAATTATCTTTGCGCAAAGATAAAAAGAAATAGGTTTAACTGGGTATCGTGTGAAATAGTTTAATTTGCATTAAAAAAGATTATGCAAGATGAACAATTATTTGAATCTCTTTTAAATTTTGGAGAAGAATGGCATGTAACGAAAGTTGAGTATGTTGGTAAAGACCAATCTGTTCATATTACAGTAGATTACAATAGCAAAGAAGGAGTATGC
>Ga0118677_10001488_pt1 | contig 49399 bp, 38 predicted proteins | sample AliMusrvi5mmetaG_FD_86154 | JGI IMG/M metagenome (GOLD analysis project Ga0118677, IMG submission 86154) | reverse complement strand
GCTCTGGCGTGGCTGGCAGCGTATCCAAGAAGCCGTCAGACTTTACGACTTGCTGCCGAGGGTCGCGAGATGTGTATAAAGGACAGGGCTTTAGTTCTGGGTTGGCGATCGCTCACTACCGCGCATAATGATGCCATTCCAGCATTTATACCGGGGGGAGAAGATGATTATTCCACTGCGACTCGGTGCATCGCCTCGGAGAAGACTTCCGCGGTAAAGCTGTAGAGCGCGGCGCCCGTGTGCCAGGCATCGGCGGGCAGGCCGGCTTTGCGGCAGGTATAGTTCAGGAATTCTTCGCGGTCCCAACCCCATTCAATCGGCACTTGCGGCAGCAGCAACCCACGCAGGCGGCCTTTTTCGACCACCAATCCGTGTTTGCCGACCACCACCGCCTCCGGTTTCGTCGGTACTAATTCGGACAACACGGAGATTTCGATTTCGATTTCGCGCAATTCGGCCGGGGTGACGGGAGAAAAACGTGGGTCTTCCAGCGCCGCGGAAGCCGCGCCATGGATGATGCTCTGGTAGAGTGGATAAATCGGCTCCGGATAGCCAATGCAACCACGCAACGCGCCGTGGAGTGTCAAGGTGACAAACGCCCCCCGCAGTTGATGAAAATCGGCCTCGATCTTCTCCGGTTGCGGCAATTTATCCGCAGTCACCTTGCAGGTAATTGACTCACGCGCCAGCGCAAGCAGTGTGCGTTGTTGCTCTGGGGTAAACATTCCAACACGCCCTCCCGATATTGTATTCAGTATAGCACGCTTCAGCCTGACGTCGGGCGGAATTTGGTGCCACCGGATGATTTTATCGACAAAAGGAAAAAAATCGCTCGGTCAGGGGTCATGTCCTGAAAGACGTGGCCAGTGCTTTTGAAAGCACGCTGACGCGCGCTTAGGAACAGATTTAAGAGCGCTCACCAAGCGAATATTCGTGCGCATGCGGCAACGCCCTGGGTTGCCGGTGGGCATCATGATGAATCCTGAACAGGTCAACTACGCGGGTAGTGCTCCCCTTATGCTCTTTGACAATTGAATATCGTTATGGTGGGCTCACCTGGCGTCGTCTCCCCCGGCCATACATGGCCGGGCTACCCGATTGCGCCGGATGCATCCGGCTTGCGGATGATTCACCATGAGCTGATAGTGAAGCCAGGTCAGTCTCCGCCGAGTCAGCTCACCATAGCGATAATCAATAGTCAAAGAGCATCAGGGAGCAGATCACCTGCTTGGTCTCCTCCCCAGGATTTCACCCTGGGCTGTTATAGCGCTGCCCTTCGGGCATAAACGGTTATTCATGACAAACTACTGGCTGATAGGTTCACGGCAATCCGCCACCACTCCACAGCGTGGTTCACTACCAACGGATTTTCTTATTACTCCTCGGCTGTTTAACTTGCGATATTCCCCACATCGCGCAAGGATTTCAGGCTGGGGTGTGGAATTCAAATCATACGCAGGCACGGGAACCGAATTTCGTCGCACTGCGATTTTATTTACGGGTGATGTCCGCTCGGTGACATCAGAAATGGTTATTATGAACGCGGGATTTGCCAAAACTATTGTTAATCCACCGCTGGGAATGCCGATGGAAGGGCTGGGACAGCAGGGGGGATGCCAAACTATTCACGACGACCTGTATGTGCGCGTGCTGGCGCTCGCGCATGACGAGGTCGAAGTGGTGATTATCGGTTGCGACTTATTGTTTTTCGAGCGCTCGACGGTGGAGCGGTTCATCAATGCCATCGGCATGCAAACCGGGCTGACGCCGGCGCAGATCTTTCTCAACACCTCCCATACCCATGCCGGACCGCATCTCACCAATTGGCATTACGGTGGCGCGCCCGATCTGGACTATCTCAACGCCATCGAGCAGGCCATGGTGAGCGCGACGGTCGCCGCCATCGAGCGGCGCGAGCCGGTTACACTGGAAGCCGGGATGGCGCACACCGATCTGCCGGTCAGCCGTCGCAAACCGGATGCCAACGGACGGGCGCAGTGGGCGCCGTATCGTGCCGCCGAAGTCTGCCATGCGCTGCCGTTCTGCCTGTTCAAAACCGAAGCGGGGCAGGTACTGTCGCTGCTCTTTTCCGTCTCCTGCCACCCGTCGATGATCTATAGCCTGGATATCTCAGCGGATTATCCCGGCGCGGCCATGCGGCAATTGAACAGCTATTTTCAGACGGAAGGCGCGCTATTTTTGCAGGGAGCCGGCGGCGACACCAAACCCCGGCAGATCGCCGAGGAAGAAGCCTACTGGCGTCCGGCTACCTGGGAAGAAGTGGAAGCCGCGGGCGCCGAGGTGGCGAATGCGGTGATTGCCTGCTCCACCGCCGCGTTGAGCCCGGTGACCCCGAAGCTATCCATCTGCAAGACGACGATGTCCTGGCCCTTTGAAGCCACGCCGACGCGCGAAGAACTGGCCGCGCTGATCGCCGATTGCCAGGCGCCGCGCGATCGGCGGCAGTGGGCAGAGGAGATGCTCTATCGGCTGGACGCGAATGGCAGCCTGCCGACGGCGGTAGACGTCGGACTACACCTGCTGCAACTCGGCCCGGAACTGCGCCTGGTCGGGATTGAAGGCGAGTTAGTCGGCGAATTCGGCAACCGCATTCTGCATACGTTTGCGTCCGGCGTCACCTTTCCACTCGGTTATACCGACGGCGCGCAGATTTATCTCCCCACATCGCGCATGCTGCCGGAAGGCGGGTACGAAGTTGACAGCTACTGGGAATATCACCATCCAGCCAAACTGGCGCCGGGTATGGAGGAGATTCTGGACGCCGCGTTGCGCGAGGCGCTCACGGATGAAAAAGCCGTATTGACCTGGAAGGATATTCTGACCGCGAATATTATTGACTGCTGAATCGCGTGTCGGTTGGCCCGATGTGACCAGTCCAACGGGCCAGACGAGTCCGACACCGCTAACCGGAGGATAGACATGAAAACAACTCTCGAGCAACTGGCCATCCACGGGGGGCCGAAAGCCAAGCCGGAGCCGTATGGCACCGGCATGCGTTTCGTCGGAAACGAGATGGAATATCTCCGACAGGCGCTGGAATCGAACACGCTGTTTTTCGGCTTCGGCCAATTCGTGAAGCGCGCGTGCGGGATGATGGCTGATTACACCGGCATGCCCTATGTGGTGGCCTGCACCAGCGGCAGCGCGTCGATCCACCTGGGATTGGTGGCGGCGGGCATCGGCCCGGGCGATGAGGTGATCACCACCCCGAATACCGACAACGGCACGGTGGTCGGCGTGTTGCTCGAAGGCGCGGTGCCGGTCTTCTGCGATTGCGAGGAATCGCTGCAGGCGTCGGCGCGCACAGTGGCGGAGAAGATCACCGATCGCACTCGCGCGGTGGTGGTGATCCACCTCGCCGGGCACGCCGCGCCGGTGGATGAGATTGTTGCCCTCTGCAAACCGCGCGGCATCGCGGTGATCGAAGATTGCGCGCAGTCCTGGGGCGCGCGCCTGCACGGTCGCCAGGTCGGCGGCTTCAGCACCGCCGGCTGTTTCTCCACCAATGATTTCAAGCATATCTCCACTGGCGACGGCGGATTCGTTGCGTTGCCGACGGAAGACCTGTACCGGCGCGTGGCTAACTATGCCGATAAATTTTACGATCGCGGCTTCGACGGCACGCTCAACCGCCAGCACTTCGGCATGAACTACCGCATGAGCGAACTGCAAGGCGCCGTTGCCTGCGCGCAATTAGAGCAGGTGGAGACGATCACTGCCCGCCGGCACGCCCTCGGCGAGCAACTGCGCGAGCAATGCCGCGACATCCCCGGCCTGACACTGCTGGAACCCATCGCGGACAGCTATAGCACCTACTGGTGGACGGCCGCGTTCGTCGATGAAACCGTGCTCACCGCTACCCGCGACGAAGTCGTCCAGGCACTGCAGGCGGAAGGCGCGAACCTCTACTCCTACGGCAAATACGACCTGATCGATACCGGTCTCTTCCAGACCCTCGATATGCGTCCCTGGCTGCAGGATGCGCGCCGCTATCTCCCGTTGCAGCAACCGGATGGCCGCCGGTATAGTTACACGCTCTCCCAGACGCCCATCCACCAGCGCTGCCTGCAAACCGGCATCCAGGTGCAGGTCGGCACCTTCTACACCGAGCAGGATATTGAGGAAACCGCGCTGGCATTCCGCAAGGTCTTCACCGCGTTTGCACGGTAGCGGGATCGAAGAAGTCATTTAACAGGATGGGCAGGATAATCAGGATAATTGGCCTTAGGCGCACGTAATAAGCTTAGCATTGTTTGGACGCCGACACCGGTCGCGTTCAGTTACTCATAGATGGTGAAAGGGTGGCAATGCCTGCTACATGCTCCTGATGTGAGGAGAATGTAGCAGGTGATCCGCTTAGCAATCACGGGGCGCGACTGGCGTCGGCTTCCAAACAGTGCCAAGCTTTCCACCGGCGACTTTTTTGATGAGGGGAAATGCTTAACTGCATGGTTCCTCTCCTGCCCATCCGGTGAGCGAAAAATAGGAGTGCTAGTATGCGCATTATCGATCTTTGTTGCGGCGTCGGCCCCTGGCGCAATCGCGATCCGTTGCTGCCGTATTCCGCGGCGCAGCTACTCGAATTACTGGAGCATTTCGGCATCGATTCGGCGCTGGTGTATGCCCGTCTGACCGGTGAGTCCGGTTCCATTGAGGACGGGCAGGCGATCGTGCGGGAGGCGACGGATTATTCACCGCGCTTCCTGTCCACCATTTCGCTGGACAATTGCCCGCATCGCGACGCGGCGGCGGTCAACGAGCGGAACCTGCGGGAGTCGGGGGCGAAGATCGCCTGGTATCATCCGCCGGCGGGCGTGAAACCGTCGCCGTGGATGTACGAAGAGATTGCTGACTTCTCCGCGCAGCGCCGGTTGCCGTGGTTGATCGAACTGGGGCGGTGGGCGCCGGATGATATTCATCAGCTCTGCGCGGCCTTCCCCACGCTGCGGGTGATTCTGACCGGGCTCGATTATCGCGGCGAGGAATGGCTTTACCCATTGCTGGCACGGCATGATGAGCTGCGGGCCTGCCTGGCGCCGCGCTTCATCACCCCGCTGGGGGTCGAGCGGTTTGTCGCGCGCTTTGGGGTATCGCGACTGCTCTTTGGCTCCGGTCTGCCGGAATCGTCTCCCGGCGGATTGATCGGCTACGTGATGTATAGCGACATCAGCGACGACGAAAAAGCCGCCATCCTGGGCGGCAACGCGGAAACACTGCTGCGGGAGGTGGAACTATGTGCAGCGCGCTGAAAGACTTTGCGGCTGCCGGCCACCCGCCGGCACATTTTCCCATTATCGATATTCATTCCCATATCGGCGGCTGGCGCGCGTGGGACTCGGTCACCCCGGAGCAGCGGATCGCCATGATGGACCGCACCGGGATCCGCATCTCGGTGACCAGTTCGCTGCGGGCCCTCGCCGGCGATATTGCGCGCGGGAACGACGAAGTGCTGGAGGTGATTCGGCGCTTCCCCGGCCGCTTCTTCGGCTATGCCCACGTGAGCGCCAACTACCCGGATTCTCTCCAGTCCGAACTGGAGCGCTGTTTCCGCAACCCGGGCATGCGCGGCATTAAAGTCTATCAAAACGGCATCCCCTTCGATGACGCGCGGTTCACCCCGGTGTGGGATTTCGCGGAAGCGCACAACATTCCCATTCTCGCGCACACCTGGGCCGGCGTATTGACCAGCTTCGATACCATCGCGCTGGCGTATCCGTCGGTGAACTTCCTCATCGCCCACGCCGGCAGCGATTTCACCTACCAGACCTATTGCGACTTCGCGAAGAAGGTGCCGAATTTTTACCTCGACCTGACCTATTCCCGCGAGCACACCAATATGATCGAGCATTTCGTCGCCACCGTGGGCGCGCAGCGCATCGTCTGGGGCACCGATGAGCCGCTGTTCGCCATGTCGCATCAATTGGCGAAAGTTCTCTTTGCGCGCATCAGCGATGACGACAAAATAGCAATTCTCAGCCGGAACAGTGCGCGGTTGTTTGGGTTTACCGGGGAAGAAGGCTGAATGCACTCATACCGCGGGGGAGGCTGCAGAATACTTTCATGGCAATGCCTCCTCCGATTGGGTGCCGGTTTTTTGTCTGAACTGTGATTCGTGTGATTAGAATGATGAGGTGATTTTGCCGCGGGGGCACAGTTCCTTGATGTTGTGTTCTCCTTTTAGGGCGTATTTCACTAACCCGACGGTTTACCGTCGGGAGCGGTAGTGGTATGCGGGGCTGTCAGACAGCCTCTTAGTGGATGAATATCCGGACGATGCCAGAGACGAACCCGATGACAACGCCGAATTGAATCAAGTCGCGATGCTCGTGATCGAAATCGGTGAAGGTGTAGTAGAGGATATAGAACGGGATGAATATCGCGAGAAAGCCTTTCCAGATTTCATTCTGAAATGCGTTAACGATGACGATAATCGAACAGACAAATCCTGCCAGTGAAAGCAATGCCAATACTGCTTGCATAGACTCCTCCTGAAGGGTAGATATTGGGTGAACCTTATCCCTTGCGCAGACAGGCCGGCACCGCTCCTGATTCGCTAGCCATTATGGGTAAGATTATCGCCATCCTAGCCCTAATTTCACACCATGTCAAGCGTTTGCCTAACTTATTTTGTACCCTTCAGACATTGCTGGAGTGCTCGCGGGGACGCTCGCGCGCCAGCAATGCCTAAACCGTGTAACTAGTTATGTTGCGCAAGAGGAGATCAGCGACACTGCAAGGTAAATATGCTGTGATTTCCATTTCCCAATTCACGAAAGGTATTTCATGCTCTCTCGATATGACTCTCCGGAACTCATTGCGACCGTCGGCACGGCGGTCGATTGGTCGCATCCCAACGCGATGCCCTTCGCGGCGGAGTATCAGCAAGGCGATACGGCGGCAGCACTGATTGCATTGATCCACCGTCTGCGGGCGCGCGTCACCCCGAATACGGGATACACGGCGGGTTATCTCTCCCGGCTGCGCGCAAGTGCGAGCGAAGCGGAACGGCAGGAGGCGCGCGAGCGCGTCGAAGCGACCTTTGCCCAGGATCTGCTGATGCCGTATCACAGCAACGCGTTTGCGGCGCTGGGAGCGGAAACGCTGCTGTTGGGGATGGATGACGCGGCGTGCGCGCGGCTGGCGGATCATGTGTGGGAGAACCACGCCCGCTGGCACGACGGCTATTTCGGCGTGGCGGGCAGCATCAGCCACCTCATCCGCTACTTGTGGCCGCTGCCGGAATGTGCCGATGACTGCTTCCTGCCGTTATTCGGCTGGTTGCTGACGCGGACGACAGACGAATGGGAAAATGCGCGCACCTGGTCGGAAGCGACGCTGGGCACCTCCGGACACAACTGGTGGGCGCACTGCTTCATCGGCCTCTGGTCGGCGGGGCTGTGTTTCCCGGAATTCACCGCGCTGGCGCCGTTTGCTGGTCTGCTGCCGGAGTATCTCGAACGCGAATTGACCATCCTCTTCGAAGAGGACGGCTGGAGCAAAGAGGGGTCGGCGGGCTATCACCAATTTGCGTTCAGCAATTTGCTGGAAGGCGCAACGCTGGCGGCGCTGAACGGCATCATCTTGCCGGAAGTCGTCCACCAGCGCCTGTGGACCATTGCCAATGCCGCGTGGCAGTTGGTCACCCCGGACGCGGAATATCCCGTCTTCGGCGACGCGGTGCGGCAGGGGCGTTACGTCGGTTTCGGCAATTCCCAGCGACCGGACCGCACTATCGGCATCCTGCTGCGCCGGCTCGCGGCGCGCTTCAGCATCCCCGAGGCCAAAGCGGTGGCGGAAACGCTGGACCCGGAGTGGCAACGGTGCTGGGGGGTGTTGCCGGATAACGGCGCCGATTTGCTGCCGGTCTATCACCGGCTCCCCACGCGCGCGCCGTCCTCGCCGGATACCTGCCTGCCGCGCAGCGGGTTCTATGTCATGCGGCAGGACTGGACGCCGCGCGCGGATTGGGTGGGCATCGAAGCCGGCGCACTCGGCAATCGTGTCACCAGCCACAAGCATGCCAGTCTGCTCAATTTCGAACTATACGCTCGCGGGCGGCGCTTGCTGGTGGACAACTGGTACGGCTCGGTGGTGGAAGAACGGGCGGACGACCGCGAGCGCATGTGGCGGGTCAGCAGCGCGGCGCACAACGTGGCGACGGTCGATGAACAGGATCACATCCCGATCGTGCGCGAGTTTCTCTTCGGCGGCGTGGTGACGCCGACGGTGGATGGCTGGCACAGCACGGACCAATACGCCTACTTCAGCGGCGTGCACGAAGGATATCTGCGCCTGCCTGAACCAGTCACCGCCCACCGGCGCAAGCTCTTTTACCTGCGCGGGCAATATTGGATTCTCATTGACCGCTTCACCCCAGCCACGGCGGCGGAGCATCGCTATCAACTGCATTTCCACCTGAACGCGCCGTCCGAACTGCTGGCGGATGGGCGCGTGGTCACGCGCGGCGAGGGCGGCAATCTGCTCATCGTGCCGGTGCCCGGGGCGGACGGTCAGCGGGCCATCGCGCCCAATCCGTATCCGCTCGACGGCTACGAGAATCCCGATCACCTCACCTACTCGCGCCAGACCGCCGGTCATCCGTTGTTCGTGACCGTGCTGGCGCCGTTTGCCGATGCCGCGATGCCGGAGATTGCCGTCGAGTTGATTCCGGTACAGGCGGATGGGCGCGAACTCGATCCCTGGGAAGTGACGGGACTGCGGCTGACCATCGATGGCCGGGAGGATTTCTACCTTGACCATCATATGCAGTGGAGCCTCCCCTGGCAACTGGGAGCTTACGCGGGCACGACGCGGCTGTTCCATTCGGCGGTTAAGTGACATTATGGAGTGCGGTGCCGCAGCACCGCTTTTACGGCGCCTTAACTGGGTGGCTTTACCAAAGCGGCACTGCGGTGCCGCACTTCCATAATTCGCGCTGTTATCTCCCCAGCGTCTTTGCGCGAATCGTCCCATCGGTGAACTGGATTGCCACTTCCTCTTCTTGTGCGGCCTGGGCGGCGGTGGGGAGGAGGTGGCCGTCTTCCGGGCGGGTGACCAGCGCGTAGCCGCGGCGCAGCACGCCGCGGGGATCGAGCGCGTCGATGCGGTCTTCCACGGCGCACAGGCGCGCTTTCGCGGTGTCGAGGCGCTGGTCGAAACGGTCGAAGATGCGCTCACCGGTGAGATCGAGCGCTTGCTGGAACGGGCGGAGGAGTTGGCGCGGCGTGCGCACCACCGGGCGTTGCAGCGTGCGCTCCAGCTCTCGTCGCGCCTGCGCCAGGCGCCGGTGCGCCTGGACGTAGATGCGCCCCTGCAATTCGCGCAGATACTCGGCGATGCCGTGGATATCCGGCACTACCAACTCCGCGGCGGCGCTGGGCGTGGGCGCGCGCAGATCGGCGACGAAATCGGCGATGGTGTAATCCGTCTCGTGCCCCACCGCGCTCACCACCGGCAGCGGCGAAGCGGCGATCGCCCGCGCGACTGCTTCGTCATTGAACGCATTGAGTTCTTCGAACGAGCCACCGCCGCGCGCCAGCACGATCACTTCGATCCCCGGCAAGCGCGCGGCCAGCGTCAGCGAGTGTACGATGCCCGCCGGCGCCTGCGTCCCCTGCACCGGGGTGGGTACCAAGATGATGTTGCGTCCCGGCCAGCGGCGGGCACTGATGGTGATGAAGTCGTGCAGCACCGCGCCGGTGGGCGAGGTGAGCAGCGCGATGCCGCGCGGGATCGCCGGCAACAGCCGTTTCCGTCCGGCGGCAAATAGCCCCTCGCCGTCCAGCTTGCGCTTCAACTGCTCGAAGGCCTGGAATGCGTTGCCGACGCCGTCTTGCTGCAGCGCCTGGACGCTGAGTTGATATTGCCCGCTGCGTTCATAGACGGTGACGCTGCCCTCGGCTACCACCCGCAACCCGTCTTCGCAGCGAAAGGGCAAATCATACACCCGATCGCGCCACATGACGCAGCGCAACTCGCTGAGCTCATCCTTCAGCGTGAAATACAGGTGCCCGGAGGTGTGATATTTGCAATTGCTGATCTCCCCCCGCACCCGCACGCCCTGCAGCGCCCGCTCGCGCTCCAACAGCGTCTTGATATAGCGCGTGATCTCACGCACGGAAAAGATGAATGGTGCCTGCTGCATGGGGATATTGTGCGGGGGTAGACTCCATCATGTCAAGCCACGGGTTACTTGCACTTACACATGCCACATACACTAGTGAATGATAAGTGCAAGTGCAAGTGCAAGTAATGGTCGCATGACGTATCATCAATGACGGCGTTTTCCATGCTGTTGTGGAGGTTTTACACGGAAAATCATTCGATCGCTGCCGTCACGCAGGGAATACAGCGAAAAATCAAAACTATCGCCATTTTTCGTCTCCAGCCACAGCAGGTCATTTCCCGCCCAGAATGCTGATTTCACCGTGTGAAAGACTTCTTGCACCGAATTTGTGTTGACACGATAAATCCTTATTAACCTGTGGGTACCAGCTTGTTGATTTTCTTCTTCCAGACATTTAAGGTAATTCCCGTCAGGTGACCAATCGTCTAAAGCACCCGAATAGTGTCCCAGAATACGATCCTCGTGCTTATCGTCGTGATAACGAACTGTACCTGAATCTGCTGCATATCGGTCGATTGGAGAAAACGAGGTAAAATTCGGCAAATCATGCTTGTTGCTTTTTTTTGTCGCCAGGTTAACGACGAACTGTATTTGCGAGTTCCCGGTAATAAAACTAACCTCACCATGAGCGCACGAGGCTCCTGGGGAAATCTGCAACGAATGCGCATGCTCGCCGACATCACTATAAACCCATGGTGAAAGAAACAGTTGCTGAAATCCTTCACCCCTAAAGGTATATAGCGTTAATTCATTTCGCACGCCCCAACCCGCACCATCATAGGCTTTGATAGCCACCGCCCGAAGAAAGATCAAACCTGAACCATCGGGTAATAGTTGCCAGTCTAATACATCGGATAGGCTGATGGGAAGATGGCCAATTTTATTTTGAGGATATAATAAACAAAAGTATGATGTAAACTGATTGTAGTTACTGGAACGAATGACACGGCTCCCTGATTCACCATGTTCTATATAACAGCGAGTATTATGTCGTTCATCGCTACCTCGCACAACGAAGGAATGTCCTTTGCCGGGGAGCCATCGAACATCGTTTATAACAGATACCGTGTGGCTTTCCGTGAAGTCAAAGGTGATGGAACTCCAGTGATATGTTTTACGATCATACAATGCTTCACCGACAACAATGTAACGCCCATCAGGGCTGGCTGTGCCCAAAAACGGGAATTGGGTAAAGGTACGAATTGAGCTGGCGCTTAGATTTTCAGCTATAAGACTTAGCGCCAGCAGTGTGCAGCATCTCATGACACCTTTCATTTACATACCAACCATTCAATAGTCTTATTTGACCAGTATAACGCAATGACATTACCAGGTTATTATCGCTGTATGAAGCTGTCATGAAAAACAACTTTGTTGCCGATTTGATTGTGTTGCCAGGATTTCATAAGACGATTACCGTTCTCGGGGTAGACCACGCTCGCAGTGCACATGTACGCATTGAACCGCACCGTTTTCAGATTCAGAGCACATGTAGCCGATCGATAAGACGATGGCACTTGTTTAGGAACCGTGTGGTTCAATACAACCACGCGCCACGGCAGGCGCGAACTATCCGGTTGATAACCCTCAAGGATACGTAACCAACCTTTTCTGGACAAATCCACTTACCATGCATTAAACTACAGGTATCCCACCGAGAGGAACACCGATGACCATTCATGAGGCTCTGCTGAAACTATTGCGCCGCGAATCGTTGACCGCTGAAGAAGCCGCGGAGGTGATGGCCGTGGTGATGGAGGGGGAAGCGACGCCGGCGCAGATCGCCGGATTGCTGACCGCGTTGCGCATGAAAGGGGAGTCGGTCGAGGAGATCGCCGGCTTCGCGCGGGTGATGCGCGCGAAGGCGGTGTGCATCGCGCCGCGCCGCGCGCCGCTGGTGGATACCTGTGGTACCGGTGGCGATCGGCTGAAGACCTTCAATATCTCCACCGCGGCGGCGTTCGTGGTGGCGGGCGCCGGGGTGGCGGTGGCCAAACACGGCAATCGCTCGGTCACCAGCAAATCCGGTTCGGCAGACGTATTGGAAGAGCTAGGGGTGAATCTGGCGGTCGCGCCGGAAGTCGTCGAGGCGTGCATCGAGCAGATCGGCGTCGGTTTCCTCTTCGCGCAGCGCTTTCACCCGGCGATGAAGCACGCCGGCCCGGTGCGGCGCGAGATCGGCTTTCGCACCGTCTTCAATGTCCTCGGACCACTCACCAATCCCGCCGGCGCGCCGTACCAGGTGATGGGGGTGTATGATCCCGAATTGACCGAGCCGCTGGCCAACGTGCTGCGCCTGCTCGGTTCCCGCCGCGCCTTCGTGGTGCACGGGATGCTCGGGCTGGACGAATGGTCCACCGCCGGCGCTACCCGCGTGAGCGAGTTACGCGACGGCGTGGTCACCACCTGCCTGTATTATCCCGCCGAGCTGGGGATTCCCGAGGCAGCCCCGGAAGCCTTATCCGGCGGCCTGCCGGCGGAAAACGCCCAGCTCATCTACCGCCTCTTCCGCGGCGAAGGCGGCCCCAAACGCGACATCGTGCTGCTCAACGCCGCCGCCGCCCTCCTCGCCACCGATCACGCGGCGGACATGCACGACGCCCTCCAACAAGCCGCCGTCAGCATCGACTCGGGAGCGGCGATGGAGAAGCTGCAGGGGTTGCGGGAATTTACGCGGGATCAAGAAAAGTACGAAAGCAGTGTGCGATAACGCGAAGAGATACGGAACTACGAAATGCACGAAAAATACGATAATTGGGTCAGTAATGCAAGGTGATCTGTCTAGCCCGGATTATTCATAAGATGAGGAATTGGAGCACACTCTGTCGAAATAGGTAATCGCCAAACCACCTATAATAGAGGATGCTCCAGATGCAGACTTCGTCGTTGTCCTTGTTGTTTCCTGCTATTGCGGGTCGCGAAGTGGTCGCCCGGTTTGATGGCGGCGACCTAACCTCGGATGCCGGGGTCGTGCTGCTGGCTGCCGCCGATCGGCAGGTCGGGGTAACCTCCGCGATGGTCGCCGCCTTGGAGGATCGGCGCGATCCGGCCAAAGTGAAGCACCCGCTCCACGATTTACTGCGGGAGCGGATTTATGCCATCGCACAGGGCTATGAGGATGCCAATGACCTGGATCGCTTGAAAGATGATCCGGCGTTGAAACTGGCGTGTGGTCGGTTGCCGGCCAGTGGGGATGCCCTGGCGAGCCAGCCGACGCTGTCCCGGCTGGACAACGCGGTGACACCCCGGGCGCTCCGCACGCTGGCGGTGGCGCTGGCGCGCCAGGTGGTCGCGCAGTTGCCGGCCAACGCCACGGCGGTGGTGCTGGATATCGACGCCACGGAGGACCCGTGTCACGGGCAACAGCAGTTCGAATGCTTTAACAAGTTTTACGATGCGCATTGCTACTTACCGCTGTTATTGTACGTCACCGGCCCGGATGGGGCGCAGCGCCTGCTGGGTGCGCTGTTACGGCCGGGCAATAAAAAAGGCACGCAGGGACTGGGGACCCTGCTGAAGTGGGCCGTCCGGCTGCTGCGGCAGCGGTTTCCCGGTCTGCGGATCGTGCTGCGGGGCGATAGTGGATTCGGCAACGCGACGGTGTTGCGCTGGTGCCAGGCGCTCCAGATCGGCTATCGATTGTGCGTGGCGCAGAATGCGGTATTGCAGGAGCGGTCGATAGCGGTGCAAATGGATGCCGCGTTGCTGGTGACCCACCCGCGGGCCGGCGAAGACGGACAGGAGTTCGGGGAGTTCCGTTACCAGGCGGGGACGTGGCGGCAGGAGGAGCGGGTGATCGTGAAGGCGGAAGTGACCCAGGGGAAACTCAATCCGCGCTTTGTGGTCACCAGCGAGTACGCAACGCCGGAGGCGGAATATCGCCATTACTGTGCGCGGGGCGACCGGGAGAATCGGATTAAGGAATTCAAGTTGGATTTGGCGAGTGGCCGCACCAGTTGCCATCGCTTCTGGGCCAACCAGTTTCGACTGTTGTGCCACCAGGCGGCCTACCTGTTGATGAGCGCGGTGCAAACGGCGCTGGCGGGCACGGCGTGGGCGGCGGCGCAAGTGGGCACGTTGCGGACGCGGCTGTTGAAAATCGGCGCCCGCGTGATGGAGAGTTGCCGCAAGGTCTGGCTACACCTGCCCAGTGCGTGCCCGGTCCAGGCCATTTGGCTTCGGCTGTATCAGCAGTTGTGTTGAGGAGGAACCACTGGATCGAGAAGAGGGCCTGTTGAAGATGCGGCGGGTGCTCCCGAGGCGTTCATGCGCCTGGAAGGGGATCGGACACCGGCCAAGTAGGCCATGCCTGGCTGTTTCCACCCTATGGGTGGGCAGCCAAGTGTGGCAGGGACATCTGCGCGGATATTTTGGGCCGGAAAAACGGCGAAAAAGCCCGAAATCTGTCCGGGAAGTCGGACTCATGAATAATCCGGGCTAGAAGCAGCAATGCATTAAGGTGATAAGGCTACGATTCACCAACAATATTTGGTGTTTTTCTGCCTTTCGTTGTTACAATCATAAGACTGCGCGCCTGACCACCACCTTTGGGTAGGCGCTGAAGTTGATGTATAAGGGACCATCAGGCAATAGTTACATAGTTAACCTGATCTCTCCCACAACCGGTTGATCCGGAATTCCCAGATGTTGTTCGATCTCCTGTTCGACGAACAACGCGTGTGTTGGTCTTTCAAGTCCGGAAATCAGTTTAACGCATTCGCCGTTTTTCATGCAAGCCAACACATCGAATCCTTCTCGCCTATTATTATAGAGCTGTAAACCGCTGCTTAGATTGCAAAAGACTTGCTCGATCTGCGCGGAGACAATAACCGTATTACCGAGCCATGGTAGTGGGCTGTGCTGGACTTCGACGGTTCGGTTGTTAACGGAAATCGTCATGCGATTTAACAACAACACCAGCGTGGTATAGATCAGATAAATTCCTGGGACCACAAAGAACACCAGGATTACCATGATCATGAGATAATATTGCGCGGCAAGCATAGCGGAAAGAATATGCGTCAGCACGAAAAACAGGAAACCATTCCAGATACAGGTAACCACCAGCGAACCATATGCCGCATCTTTAGACCACGTAAACGTGATAATCAGCGTATCGCCGTCATGCGAAACGGAAAACCATCTCGGCTTCTCGATTACCGGCTTACCGTTGTCTCCACGATTATCCATGCCGCCAGGTGGCGTAAAGTAAAATACTTTACCACAGCGAATACAGCACGCATGCAGGCTTTGCACGTTGATATCTCTCGCGGCAATCGCACTACCGCAAAATGGGCAACTCAGTTTCATGGCAAATTCCACATCCCGAGATTGTCAGATGATCAGCAGACTCACGAAGGATTATGATAATCGTCTCATCTCGCCGGCAGGGGTCACCATCTAGCCTGACCAGGGCAACGGACCATGCGTAACCTCGATAAACGGGTCATTGAAACGATATTTTTTAAATTCACGAGCAGCGCAATATTAAGATAGGTAATGATGAAACCTGGAATGACGAGAATAAATATTATCGCTGGAATGTCACCGAGATGGCTCCAACTGTGGATCATCATCAAGTTCCAGCTACAGGTGAAGAAGAGCAGTCTTCGCGCGGTTTGGGAGAATCAGGCACGGGTGATATACAAGTATTTGCCTTCTTTCCAGCAGCGAAAACCAACCGGCGGTGCAATCGGGCGCTTCCACGAAGGCGGCGTATCGATGGAGGAAGTCAATGGGAATACCTTGCCGCAACGGGCGCATTTGGCGAGTTCTTGCTGGATATTGATGTCACCGGCGGCAACCAGGTTGCCACAGGACTGGCCAGTCAGTCTCATCGTTATGTTCTCCATTTGATCTCACCGGCAACCGGTCGATCAACGATGCCAAGACGGTTTTCGATTTGTTGCTCGATGAAGCGGGCATGACTATACCTGCGTAATCGGGAAAGCAGAATAATGCGTTCGCCGTTCGTTAAGCATACCTGCACATCGAAGCCACTATAACTATTCGAGAAACTGTTGTTTTGATGGTGACCGCAATAAAGTTGATTGATATCTCGGGAAGGAATCGATTTGTTACCGAGCCAGGGTAACGGGCCATGCCGGACTTCGATTGACTGGTCATTCACGGTGATCGTCGTCCGGTTCACAAGCCTGGCTAACAGGATATAGGCTAGGATGATATCGGGCAAGACATACAAATTTCCGGGAAGGATACTGAACCAGAACAAGGGAGTGACCGCCCATATAATTATATACCATTCCAACCACAAGCGCGTAATCACCAGGTCGGCACCGGATTGCGTCACCGTGATGCACCAGGGGGCTTCAAGGAGCGGGTCGCCGATTGTCTTAACCGCCTGCGTCGGAGCGACCTCACCGGCATTGGTTGAAAATGAGAACACCTCGCTGCAGCGGGCACATTTGGCCACCGCCTGCTGGATATTGATGTCGGTGGCGGCAATCGCACTACCGCAGGTCGGGCATACCAGTTGCATCGCTAAATCCTGTATTCCCAGGTAGCGCGTCTGCTTTCGATATCGGCTTTCCCCTGCCACCTGCTTATCCACAATTCCCAACCGGTTTTCGATCTGCTGTTTGAGAAATGCCGCACTGTTGGACTCGGTGAAAGCGTCGATCACAATGCACTTACCGCTATTAAGACATGCCTGTATTTGATATACGATATAGTTTGTGTATATGATGCTATTGTTATAACTATGTCCGATAGTCCTGTTCAATTCGTTGCAAAATACCCGTGCAATCTCGTGCACGGAGATAACGATTGGCTTTGCAAAAGTCACAGGCAGGGGACCATAAGAAATCTCGACAATACTGTCATTGACACGAATCGTCGTATGATTCACTATTTGGCAGATTGCCACATATGTGATGCTAAGACCAATAATAGAGAAAATAAATATAATTATACTAACTAATATTGGGCCATTATTAACGTAGTAATGTTTTATAGACGATGTGTCGAACCAGATAGCGTATATGGCAACAGAAAGAACGATGTCCCATACGCAGCCGAATAGGAGCAGCAGGAGTATGTTTGGGGTGAACCAGGCGTGCTTGATCACCAGGTCGGCGCCGTAATGCGACACCGTGAATCCCCGCGGGGCCGTGATCGGCGGGGTACTTTTCCAGGGGAGTGCACCCGCGCCGGTGGTCTGTGAGACGTCAAACACCTCGCCGCACCGGGAACATTTCGACGTATTGTATTGATTATTGATATCCGTAGCGGCAATGGTGGCGCCGCAGGCCGGGCATACCCGTTTCATCGTCAATCCCGGTGATGGCGAGGGTAACGGGAGGCTTTTTCGTTTCAGCGTCGTCGTACTGACGGCCTTGGATGTGTCGACCAGCTCGCCGCAGTGACCACATTGCGCCATCGTGTGCGATGGATTGAAATCTTCATCGGCAATCGCGTTGCCGCAGGCTGGACATACCACTGACATTTCGCATTGCCTTCCTGAAAGCGAATGGTATATCCGGTATTGTAAAGATACTCGTCACATGCGTCAAACCAGCCGGCATTGACACCGATCCATTTACCGCACGACAATAGCGTATCGGCTTCAAGCTGGCGAAAGGCGGATAGCATGCGGCATTATCGGTTGGGGCAGGGAAAGTGGGTGTTCATCGACTGGATGGGCATCGAACCGGGGTACGGCACCGCGTGGGGTGGGGCGATGTCCGAGGGCTTTTGCGTGCCACGTGGCGTGGCGTTGCGCGTGCATAAGCCGCGGGTGGACCCGGAGCCGGTGATCCGGCCCGAGCATTCCTGGGAGACGGTGGGGATTTCACCTTACGCGACCTTCCTCGCGGACGGCGGGCGGTTCCGCTGCTGGTATGAATGCGAAGGCGGCGGCGTGTCCGGCATCGGTTACGCGGAATCCAGCGACGGGGTGCACTGGACGAAGATTCCGCTGGGGCAACAAGAGATCGGCGGAGTAGATTCCAACCTGCTCGATTTGTGGGGACATGGGCACGGTATCTTCATCGATCCTACCGCGCCATCCACCGAACGCTATAAATTCATCCGCTGCTATTGGGGTGATTCGGTGCGTTCGATTGTCGGCGCGACTTCGCCGGATGGGCTGCGGTGGGACCGCATCCCCGACGAAGAACCGGTACTGATCGACAACAATGCCGATACGCAAAATATTGGCCTGTATGATGACGACCTGGGGAAATACGTGATCTATACCCGCCAGCGAGACGGCGCAATGCAGCGACGCGGCATCAATCGCGCGGTGTCGGCGGATTTTCGCCACTTTCCGCCGTCCGAGCCGGTCTTCGAAGCCACCGCGCTCGATCCGCCGGACTGGGACTATTACTCCAGCTGCTACTGCAAATGGCCGGGTGCGGTCGATGCCCACCTGATGCGGGTGTCCGTCTACCAGCACACGTCCGACCGCGTCAACGTGCACCTGGCGGTGAGCCGCGACGGCGTGCTGTGGCAGCGCCCGTTGGTCCGCGAAGCCTGGGTGGACAACGACGCATACTGCCCCTACTCCACGATCTACGCCAGCTTCGGTATCCTGCCCACCGCGCCGGGTGAGTGGTCCACCTACCTGGGAGTCACCCACAGCGGGCACAACGAAACCGTGCAGCAGCCCGGCGTCATCCTGCGCGCCGTCTCGCGCGAGGACGGTTTCATGTCGCTCTCCAGCGAGGGACGCGGCGAGTTCTGGACGGTGCCTTTCACCCTTACCGCCGACCACATCCGCCTCAACGCCCGCGCCTCCTACTCCGGCTTCATTCGCGCCGAAGTGCTGGCAGCCGGCATCGGCGACACCGGCACCGCCGTCACCGTCGGTCAGCCCCTTGCCGGCTTCACCCTCGCCGACTGCACCCCCGTCACCGGCGACCACATCGACGTTCCGCTGGAGTGGAAAGGTGACTTGCACTCCCTGGTCGGCCAGCAGGTGCGTTTACACTTCGATTTGTATAAGGCTGACCTGTTTGCGTTGCGGTTTGGGTAAATCGGGAAACGGGGAACCACGAAAAACACGAAAGGCACGAAAATATCGTGCGATAATAGCGGAGTTGCTGGATCTAATGCAACCTTTCGATACTTTCGGAAAGGCAATATTCCTTCTAATTCGTTCAATCAGGCCGTAGCTGTGACCGAGAATACAGGACTGTTTCGCCAATCCAAAGGTTGCATCCGACCGCTAAAATTTTCGTGCTTTTCGTGTCTTTCGTGGTTAATATTTTACAGTACCAACCGTCTAACCATCGCCTTCGGATATTCGCCAAAGTTTACCAGCAATCCGAGTCGTTTGCCAGTTGCTTTCAGGTAGTTCAGCAGTTGCGCGTCGTGTTCTGTAGTGAGGGTTTTCACGGCTTTCAGTTCGATGATAATCATGTCATAGCAGACGAAATCCGGAATATAACTTTGGCGAAGCAATTCCCCATGATATCGGAGATGCAATTCGGGATGTGCGACAAAAGGAATGCCGCAACGCGAAAATTCCCGTTCCAGGCATTCCTGATACACCGCCTCCAGAAATCCGTTCCCCATCTCTCGATAGACGGTAAAGATTGCTCCCTGAATGGCATAGCACTCATCCTTGAATAACAGTTCGAAATCAACGTGATTATTGTGGTTCAAAATAAGCCTCCTATGCTATGGAGTATAAATCGTCGCTATGCCGTATTATACGAGGAACCACTATAAATACGAAAGGCACGAAAATATCATTGGATAATGGCTGGATTGCTTGATCTGATGTAGTCTTCCAATACGATCGGGAAGGCACGTTGCTACCAATCCACTTAATAAAGTGCTCTGCGGTGAGAGAAGGTGCAGAACTGTTTCTCTAACCACAAAGATTGCACTAGCCATAAAAATTTTCGTGCTTTTCGTGTCTTTCGTGGTTAAAAATCGGCGCTATACCCTCACCACCGCATCTGTCATCCTGGCTACTCGCACCATCTCCTTGACATCGTGCACGCGCACGATATCCGCGCCGTTGGCGATGCCGAGGGCGACGGTGGCGGCGGTGCCTTCGACGCGCTCTTCCGGTGGGAGATCGCCGAGGACTTTGCCGATGGTGGATTTGCGCGAGGTGCCGAGGAGGACGGGTTGGCCGAAGGAGGTGAGTTCGCGGAGGCGGCGCAGTAGTTCCAGGTTGTGCGCCACCGTTTTACCGAAGCCGAAGCCGGGATCGAGGATGACCTGATCGCGCGGAATGCCCGCCGCGACGGCGATCTCCGTTGAGGTCTGCAGGTAGTCGCAGACTTCGGTGAGCAGATCGGTATAAGCGGGGTGCTGCTGCATGCTGCGCGGGGTGCCTTTGATGTGCATCACCACTACCGGAAGGTGCGCTTCCGCGGCGACCGTGGCCAGGGCGGGATCGAAGCGCAGCCCGCTGATGTCATTGAGCAGCGTGGCGCCCGCCGCCACGGCTTCCCGCGCGACGACGCTTTTGTAGGTATCGACGGACAGGGGCACCTCGAAGCGCGCGGCCAGCGCGGCAATGACCGGGATGACCCGCCGCAATTCTTCCGCCAGCGGCACCTCTTCCGCGCCGGGTCGCGTCGATTCCCCGCCGATGTCGAGGATATCCGCGCCGTCGTTGAGCATGATTTCTGCCTGCTGCACGGCGCGATCGACATCATTGCCCAGGCCCTCGCCGGAAAAGGAATCGGGGGTCATGTTGAGGATGCCCATGACGTAGGTTTTGGCCCCGAGTGGCAAGGCGTAGCGCCCGCAGTGCAAGACGATCGGTGGCCGCGACGGCAACACCGCGCGAACCGCCGCGGCGATGGCCGGCAGCCCCAGTGGGTATTGCTCCACCTGCTCGCACAGCCACAGCAATTGCGCTTCGGTGCCCAGCAGTACCACCGCCGTGTGCGCGATGGCGCCGGTGAGCACCCCCTGATGAATCGCCGCGTCGCCGCCGGCGGCCAGCAACTCCATTTTCAACAGATTGGCTGCTTCCGCAGGCACGTCCTCGATGCGCACCGCGTGAAACATCCCCTTCGGCACCAGCAGGCACACCGCCGCCTCCGCGCACCCGGTCCGCGCAAGCTCACGCGCCAACTCCTCGGCAGTGGAAACCGACAGGACACGGACGGTGCCGGGGGGAAGGGGAGATGACATGGCAGATCCTTTTCGGGGCAAAACAACGAACCGCGGATGGCGCGGATTATCCCCATTACGGTTCAGTTAACCATTAACGCCAATAATAATCAACATTATGTTGGACCCTTAGCATAGATAACCGTTCAGGCTCCCTGGCGCGCGGGCATCCCCGCGAGCACCCCGGTGGTTTCGATACGCCCGTCCGTAGCCTACTCAACCACCGGGGTGCTCGCGGGGACGCTCGCGCGCCAGGGGTAGCTGAACGGGTACTAACATTGTTTGGAAGCCGACGTCAGTTGTGCCCTGTTACCGCTGATCAGATCACCGGAAGGAATCCGATAGCCTGTCCAGAGAACGGTGAGGCATCGGCAACCTTTCCGCGTGAACTGGTCACGGAGCGCGACTGGCGTCGGCTTCCAAACAGTGCTAAACTTACTCCGTGACCCGATATCCGCAGCCGTTGAATTCCTGTGGTGAATCGACTTGAGATTATCCTATACTTAATCCGCGGTTGCTAATTGACTATTCTTGATCCGACATCCGGGACGTCGCGTTCTTCGCCGAAGTCGAATGCTTGCAGCATGACGAAACCGAGCGGGCTGAGGATGACGCCGCAGTGGTGCAGGGTCAATTCCGGTTCCAATTGCAGGCGATGGCGGAAATCGCTATCCAGGCGGGCGCGCGCGATCAGTTGCTCGATTTGCACTTGATCGAGCACGCTGATGGCTTCGGTGGCCATCGCTTCCAGATCGCTGCCCTGTCCCATCGCCACCGCGCGCAGGAAGGCCGCCATGGCGTTCGGCAGTTGGCCCATCGCCTGGTACATCACCCCGAGTTTGAAGTGATGATAGGGTTGTTCCGGGTCGAGATTGACCAGCCGCCGCAGCGTATCGCGGGCAGCTTCCAGGCGACCTTGCTGGTAATACCCCCAGGCGAGCAAATCCAACGCGGCGATATCGCGCGGGTTGCGCGCCAGCAGACGCTCGGCATGTGGGATCAGCTCCGGCGCCTTACCGTCCTGCTGCAACAGATCGGTCATCAAGCCCAGCACGTCCGTATCGAGCGGGTTGGCGAGCAGATATTCATTGACGCAATCGATCGCCTTGCGGATGCGTCCCGCTTCGTGCAGCACGCTCGCCAGCCGGCGTACGCTCTCGGCATCCGCCGGTGCCAGCGCACGCGCGCGTTCGAGCGCCAGGATGGCTTTTTCCAGGTTCCCCAGCCGATATTCCGCCAGCGCCAGGTGCTGCAACGCGTGGATGGAGGTGGCATCCAGTTCCAGCACGCGCAGCGACAGATCGCGCGCTTCTTCGAAGCGTTCTTCCACCAGCGCCAGCCGTGCCAGCGCGCGTTGATGGGCGGGATTGTTCGGCTCCAACTCGGCGGCGCACTCGTAGGCGGAGTGGGCCAGCGCCAGGTTATCCTGCGAACTCAGGGTAAAGCCGAGTTCCGCATAGACTTGCGGGTTTTCCGGGTCCAATTCCACCGCGCGCTGCAATAAGACGAATGCGTCATCCAGGCGTCCCAATTCGTTCAAACAGAACGCTTTGGCCAGCAGGGCGTCGCGGAAGACCGGCGGCAGCCAGAGCACGCCTTCCGCACCGGCGAGAAGCGGCGCGGCTTTTTCGATGCGATACACGCGATCGCGTCGGCGCCGCGGCAACATGCGCAGCACCTTGTCGAAATACTGAATCGCATCCTCGAGCATCCCGGCATCCGCCAACTCGCGCCCGGTGTGATAGGCTTGCTTGATGTTCTCCAACTCGTTATGGCTGAACTTCGGCACAGTACCTGCCTTTATCGAAAGATCCATTTCCCGCGTCTATAACCCACTTTCTGCACCCCACCACTGATTCCTGCCGGAATTTTATCAGAGATATGTTAAGGTTCATCAACAGTGGTAGTTCGTCAATTTGCATGTACCGCCGGTGACCACGCCCTGAAGGACGTGGCAAACTGGGGCAAGCACGCTGAAGCGCGCTTTGACCGCAAGCAACGCTTTTTTTACACCGTGGCGTTCGCGCATTCAGATTGACAAAGGTTCACCGTGCTACGGCGGGGGCAGTCTATTTCGTCGCGTGCTGAAACAGCGCGTGCGCGACGTCCTGCAAGACGGCAAAATCGCCTGGGTGTTGGGCATCGATGATCAGGCGCCAGACGCCGGGTTCGGTGCGGGAGCCGCGGAAAAAGATGAAGGCGGAATGCCCGGGGGCATCGAGGCGGACGCGCCAGGCGCCGCTTTCATCGCCGGTGCGGTGCGGGCCGACGCGCGTTTCTTCGAAGTTCTCGAAGGTATAGGTCGCAAAGCGCGCGTTGAGCAGCGGCCAATCGTGTTCGAGGAAGCGCGCTTCCAGCCGCTGTTTCACCAGTGCGGGCGATAGCGGCGGCGCTTGCAGTTTGCGCATCACATTCGCATACAGCGGCACGGCGGAGACGAGTTCCGCCAGCGTCGCCGGTTGGGTGGGATCGAGTCCATGATTGCTGACATCCCGCAGCCGGGTCAACATCGCCTGTGCCAGCGCGGGAGAGGATTCCGCCTGCGCCGCGCCCAACGCGACTTGCAATCCATCGCGGCAGGTGGCGCTGGCGAAGATGGTGCCGCCGTTGGCGCCTTCTACCCCGATCGGCACATCATAGCCTTCCGCGCGCAGTTCCGCCATGCGAGTGACCACGTTGATCTCGCCGGTTTCCACCTGCACGACGCGGGCGCCGAAGGCTTCCGCGACGTGATGGCTGGCCAACGAGGTGGCGTCCGAGGCGACCACCGCCAGCGGGCGTTCCTGCGTGCCGTGAAGTAGCCGATGAGTCAGCAGCAGCGCGATATTGAAGGTCGAGACGCGCTGCGGGGGGAGGATCGCCGATTCGTTGTCGCCCGGCAGCACCAGGTTTCCCCGGTCGGCGTCATAATCGAAGGCTACGCCGAAATGCATGCGCTCGCGCAACGCGGCCCGCGCCACGCGCAGCAGCATGTGGCGGCCATTCGCGGCGTCGATGCCATCGGTGTCGATGCCATGCTCGGGCTGGCCGGTCTCGGCGTTGATTTCGAGCACGCGGACACCGAAATGTTCCAGCACACGCGCGCCGATGCCGCACCCCGCGCCGCCGTTGGGATCAAGCAACACCGGCCCCAGGGTGTAGGGTTTCAGACAGTGCGGCGTCAGCCCCCAATCCAGGCCGATGCCATCCAGATACGCGCGCTCGGCGATCACCCGCTGGGTATCATTGCCGGGATCGCCCATCAGCATCTCGACCTGCGCCGCGGAGATAGTCGCGCAGGCGCGTGCCGCCGCTTCAACACTGCCGGCGACGTCGGTGATGAGCGCGGCCATCATGGTCGCGGAGAGCAGCGCACCGGCAGGCGCAGCATGAGGCTGCGTCCAGTGGCACCCGGAGAGGAATTTGAACCCGTTGCTATCCAGCGGGTTATGGCTGGCGGTGATCATTACTCCGCCGTCCGCTTCGAGCGCGCGGATGGCGGTTTCCGCCAGCGGGGTGGTGATAATGCCGAGATCGATCAGGTTGAGCCGTGTCTGCGCGGTTTGCGCCCCGGCGAGAAAACCGTGCGCGAGCGCATGTGCCAGCGCCTTTCCGGTTGGGCGTGGATCGCGTCCGAGCAGAAACGTCGCTTCCCCGCCGTGTAAAAACCTGACGGCGTAGCAATAGCCATACGCCAGCGCCAGCGCCTGGTGTTCCGGTGAAATATCCGGCCCGTAACCCATCACCGTGCGCACGCCGGAAAACGATTGCACTAATTGCGGATCGACAAATGCCTGCTGCATGTTCGTGGACATGAGAACCTCTGTTGTGGTCGATGTCTGGGAGCTAATGGAGCTATGAGAGATTGGCGCTACATAACGCATAACTCTCATAACTCCCATCCTGCGTGACTAAAACTCCGGCGCGTAGGTCTGCTCGCGCTCTTCCCAGACGATCTGCCGGATGGTGAGATGGCGAATTTGTATGATGCTGGCATAGGCTTCAAAGCCGATCATGCCGAAGCGACCGTGGTCGATGGGATCGGGGTCTTTGATTTCGAGAATCAGTTTGCCATCGATGAAGGTAAAGACGTGCCCATCGATGCTGCCGGACTGGATATGGTACGTGCGGCCCGGTTCATACGCGAAGAGTGGGGTGGCGACGACGAAGGCATAGTCGGGCGATTTTTCGAAGCCGACTTTGCCTTCCCACCAGCCCTGAATACCGCAGATGTAGGCCAGCCCGCGCGCTGCGGCGGCGTCATCCCAACTCCCATTCCACATCCAGTCGATGTCGTGGGTTGCCGGCGCCAGGTTGCGCGCCTCGAAATCCAGCAACACGTTACCGAAGTAATCCCCGCGCGAGGTGATCATTCCCGCGCAGTTGTCCGGGTTGCGGCCCGTCAACCACTCATCCTCCACCTGCCAGTCGCCCCCGCGCGCTTGCCAGTCCGTGGTCAGACTCGCCGGACTGAACGGGGTGTCATACAATAACGGGCTTTGTTCCAGTAAAATGCGTTTTTTCATGATCAGTAGATCGGACATGTTGTTTACTCCTCAATTTACTTGCACCTGCACGACGCGTATTGCTTCGCTGCGGCGCTACTACGAGCCCAATCGGGTTTCATTTTAACCACTGCGCCACCTCCAGCGCATGGTAGGTCAGAATCAGGTCGGCGCCGGCGCGTTTTATGCCGGTGAGAATCTCCATCACCGTGCGCTGTTCATCCAGCCAGCCGTTGGCGGCGGCGGCCTTGACCATGCTGTATTCCCCGCTCACGTTGTAAGCGGCCAGCGGGGCGAGGAACTGTTCGCGGGCGTCGCGGAGCACGTCGAGATAGGGCAGCGCCGGTTTCACCATCACGATGTCCGCGCCTTCCTCCAGATCGGCGGCGATTTCACGCATCGCTTCACGGCGGTTGGGCGCGTCCATCTGGTAGCCGCGGCGATCGCCGCATTGCGGCGCGGAATCGGCGGCTTCGCGGAACGGGCCATAAAATCCCGAGGCGTATTTGGCGGCGTAGCTCATGATCGGCGTCTGGGAAAAATCCGCGGCATCCAAGGTTTCGCGAATGGCGGCGATGCGCCCATCCATCATATCCGACGGCGCGATAATATCCGCGCCCGCTCGCGCATGCGACAGCGCCACTTCACTCAAGCGCATCAGCGTCAGGTCATTTTCCACTTCGCCGTGCGGTGAGAGAATCCCGCAATGGCCGTGGCTGGTATATTCACACAGGCAGACGTCGGTAATCACCATCAACTCGGGGCGCGCGTGCTTCAACGCTTCGCAGGCGCGTTGCACCGCGGCGGTATGCGCGGAGGCTTCAGAGCCGGTGGGGTCTTTTACCTCCGGGATGCCGAACAACAGCACCGCCGGGATGCCCAGGTCGGCGGCGCGCAGGCATTCCTCAACCAGCAGATCGACGGACAGCCGCGCCTGCCCGGGCATCGAGCCGATCGGTTCGCGCACCCCGGTGCCCGGCATGACGAATAACGGGTAAATCAGATCATCGACCGTCACCTTCGTCTCGCGCAGCATCCGCCGCAACGTCTCGGTCCGCCGCAACCGGCGGCCGCGAAAGAAATCAACCATAGGGTATCCTTTCACATGCGCGATGAATTTCCCGGAGCTATTGCCAATAATAAAGGATAACGCGCATCCTGCCTATCCGGCGAAAGCATCAACACAGCGGATTGTTCCGTCTCGAAAGGGTATTTCCTTCTCAATTCGCAGTTATAGTTTGTATTGACGCCCGGAGACCTGGGATATGTACTTGTACAAAAGTACAAAATGCTAATTTGTACAAAATATCCGGTATAGCTATGCAACAACGGCGTGCAATGACTATACCAGGAAAAGAGGGGAAAGCGATGGCTACGGTCTTAACACCGTCAACAGAGCTTGACGAGAAACAAGAGTTTGTCAGTATCGCTGATTTTCGTCAGCACCTCTCGGAAATGTTGAATCAGGCGTACTATCTCAAGCAAACCTACATTATTACCCAGCACAAAAAGCCGGTCGTGGCCATGATACCTTTATTCGATGAGGCCATGGTGGATAGGCTCGATCTTTTTTTAGCGAATGAGGCCGTTCGTGTTTCGTTAGAGAAGGAAAAAGCCGGCCAGAAGAGTCTGACGCAAGAGGAAATGGAAGTTGAGCTTGGAATGAAATAGGTTATGTTGCCCACCTATTCAGACCATGCGCGCGCTTTATTGACACAAATTGAGAATAGATATCCAGACGATGGCAAGCAGTTGATGGCCACATACTCCTCATGTTTCCTCGGCAACATTTCAGATTCAGCACTGCCCATGCTCATCAATCGTGCCAAACAGAAAACGCTCGATAACCAGTTCATGTCCCCCTTGCCGTGGAAGAAGGAATTCCCCCGCGCGCGGACGTAAATACCAAAACAGACGACGCCACCGGCACAGATCGACGGGTCATCGAGAGGAGCTTTATGGTATGGCAGGCACGTTAACGCATCGAGGATTCGCGGATTTGTCGCGGGGAACGCTGGGGGACGCCGGACAGAACCTGTATGTCTCCCACAACGGTGTGCTGCAGCGGATCTTTCGCTTTGACACCACCGGCAACGGCTATTTCGACATTATGATCGCCAATAGCCACGAGTTTAACGAACGTCCCCGGCTGCACATTATCCCCGATTGCACCGGCGAACAGCCCGAGATCAACAAGGTGTTGACCGACGGGTCCCATGCAGCAGCCATCGCCGACTTGAACGGGGACGGGTATGATGATCTCGTCATCGGCGCGCGCAACAATGGCCATCACGCTGACCTGGCGGCCTACGTCTATTATGGTGGGCCGGACGGGATCACGGAAAACCACAAGATTGAGTTGGCAGCGCCGGGGTGCCTGGGCGTCGCCTGTGGCGACTGGAACGGCGACGGTCGCTGCGACATCGCCTTCATCATCGAAGACGGCAAGCTGCGCGTGTATTACCAGACGGAGATCGGCTTCCTGCGCGACGGCTATACTGACCTGGACATCGACCTCACACAGATGACCGCGGCCGATCTCAATCACGACGGTTGCGCCGATCTGTATGCCCGCCTGCGGGATGGCGAGTGGATCGTCCTCTGGGGCAGCAAGCACGGCCTGGACCCTCAACGGCGTTCCGTGGTCGGGGAACAGACGGATGACGCACGGTTCGAGATTCATCCATTCGGGGGTGGAAATCTGCGCTATGAAGAAGCCGCGCGACCCAAAATCCTGACGATCGATGGCGAGACCTATCTCCTGTATTGCGCCGCTGAAACGGCGCAACTGAAAAGCCTTGACGACCAGGGCACGTTTGTCACCCGAATGAGCTTCCCGATCTCCGGTGTCCTTTCCGCTGCCGCCGGGGATATCGATGGCGATGGACGGGATGACCTCGTCTTTCTCTCCCGTCCCGATGCCCGGCAGGAGCAGGCCGTGGTGGTCTATGGGGGAGACCGGGGCTTCGACCTCACGCATGCGCAGACGCTGCCCACCGACACCGCCCGCGATGTGCTGATTGCCGATTTCAGCGGTAACGGGTGCGGGGACATCGCGATCTGTCAGGGCCGGAACAGCCGGCAATTCACCACCGAATCGCTCCTGTATCGCAGTGGTCCGAGCGGGATTGAGCCGGAACCCCGGCGCTTTACCACGCACAATGCGGTCGGTGTTTTGTGTGCGCGGACGACCGGCGGTGATCGACAATTGGTCTTCGTGAACCAACAGCAGAGCGCGTCATACGGTCATCCACCGGCCTATGTGTATATCGGCGATGCGGACGGCTATCGACCGGAACGCCGCCTCGAACTGCCCGGGCACTCCGCCGGCTCGATCATTCCCGCCGATTTCGATGACGACGGCTATACCGATCTCCTGCTATTGAACAACGGGGAAGACCAGCCCACGCTGTTACCGGGCTCGACGATCTTCCAGGGCGGTCCCGGCGGCATCGACCCGACCCGACAGGTGGACGTGCCGACGTATCTCTCCTGGGGCGCCCAGGTGGCCGATCTCAATCGGGACGGCTACCTGGACATCGTTTTTACCTCCTGCAATCAGCTCCCGGAGCTCAATCGCAATATCGTCACCGTGCTCTACGGCAGTGCGCAGGGGTATTCCACCGAAAACGCCCGCACGCTGGAACTCGCCCCGCCGGAAGAGAATTGTGGCGCGCTCTGGCCGGTACTGGCGGATTTCAATGGTGACGGCTGGCTCGATCTGGCGGTGCCGATCTCGGGGCAGTGCTATTCGCTCATCCTCTGGGGCGGCCCGGACGGTTTCAGTCTGGAGCGCGCGCAAAAGCTGCCGGTGGAATGTGCGGTGACGGCGCGCGCCGCCGATCTGACCGGCAACGGCTGGCTGGACCTGATTTTCGGCACCCGGGTCAGCCAATATCGCAATAAGGGGCACGAGGGATCGGTCGTGATCTTCTGGGGAGGGCCGGAAGGCTTTTCCGCCTCCCGCTGCTGCGAGCTGCCGTCCTACCAGTCGAATGGCATCACCATTGCGGACCTGAACAACGACGGCTATCTGGACATCTTTGCGTCGTCCTATTTCAACAGCCGGGAGCGGGACGTCAATTCCTTCATCTACTGGAACGACCAGGGCCGTTTCTCGGTCACCAATCGCCAACGGATCTTCAGCCATTCCTCCTCCGCCGCGCTGGCGTGCGATTTAAATGAGGATGGCTACGTGGATCTGATCGTGTCGAATCATCGAGCATACGGCAGTCATCGCACTGAATCAGCCATCTGGTGGAATGGTCCCGAGGGCTTTCAGGAGAAACACCGCACCTTTCTGCCCTCACTCGGTCCCCATGACATGGTCGCGGTCGAAGTGGGTAATATTCGCGACCGGGGCAACGAGGAATGGTATACCTCCGCGGTGGTGGAATTGCCCCCCGCGGCGGTGTTGCGCAAGCTAAGCTGGGAAGCGGACATCCCGCCGAAAACCTGGGTGACGGCGAAAATTCGTTCCGCCAACAGCAGGGATGCGCTGGGACAGGCGACCTTCACCGGACCCGATGGCACCGCCCACACCAGTTATTCCAACGGCGCCACTATCGCGGCGAATGCGCTGCAGGGACGTTATGTCCAGTATCAATTGGCACTCGGAGCTATCAATAGCCTGAGCACTCCCCGTGTCTATGCGATTAGCCTGGAGTACTGACCGCTGCCAGTACCCGCCATATTTCTGCGCAGTGCGTCAGGGCATAACCCGGGGCGAGAGTCCGGCAACCTGGCAAAGCTGACCGGACTCTTGTCCCTTTCCGACGGCGTTCATCCGCGACTCAGTGTTTCACCGGCGCGGAGGGGTGGTCGAGCATAAACGAGGACGGCGCCTCGCCGATGCCTTGCAAAACACAATTCAGCACCGAGCCGATCTGGGGCAGCGTTTCCTCATCGACATGACGGAAAATCACCGAGCCTTCGCTCGCCTGCCCGTTTTGGGCGACATACACGACCGTGGTAGTGGGGTCGTTTTCGATTTCGCGCAAGATGCGCATCGACAGCGCCGGTTTATCCAGGCAGTGGTGACATTCGATCCTCCAGGCGCGCCCGCCACCTAACGCCGGTATCAAGACCGGTACAATTCGCTCGCCATCCCATTCCCGAATGGCATGGTTAATCACCAGTTTCCCATTTTGCCAGGCGACCATCGTGCCTCCCCCTTTTCCCCTGCCTGCAATGAATGAACAAGGGCCGCAATCGCATTCCGGGTTGGGCTTCGGCAATGCACCGCACCCAACCAGCAGTAAGGGGGGAAGAGTCACACATCCTGTCAACAGTCGCGCTCCGGCCCGGGCAACAGGAATCGGTCTGGGGGGGTTGAATAAATCGATCGACGCCCATCCGTGCGACTACCAACTGCACACACCTCCATGGCTCATCATGGCTATCCCGTCCATGGTGACTTACTCTATTCTTCCATAGGTGAGTCGGTTTTTTGAGCAATCGGCGGACAAATGTCGGTATCGTCAGCGAAACAAGCGGGATGAGGGTTGAGGTAACCGATCCGGCCCCGCTCACGCGCCAGCGTGGGCGGAACGGTTACAAAAAGGGTGGCGGAGAGGAAGGGATTCGAACCCTTGAACGGGTTTAAACCGTTACACGATTTCCAGTCGTGCTCCTTCGACCAGACTCGGACACCTCTCCGCGCGCGAGTGCCGGGCATGGCCGGCTGACTGTGGTCGATTTAGTGTAGCATTGTCGGGTAGGGCTGTCAATTCGGGGTGGGATCGAGTGGGGCGGCGGATTGACGGAATTGCAGTTCGTAGAGGCGCTGGTAGAGGCCGACTTGCGCGAGGAGGGCTTCGTGGGTGCCCATTTCTTCTATGCGGCCACGGTTGAGCACCAGGATGCGGGTGGCGTGTTTGACGGTGCTGAGGCGGTGGGCGATGACGAAGGTGGTGCGGCCTTGCATCAGGCGCTCCAACGCTTGCTGCACGAGATGTTCGCTTTCGGTGTCCAGCGCGCTGGTTGCTTCGTCGAGCAGCAGGATGCGCGGGTCTTTCAGAATGGCGCGGGCGATGGCGACGCGCTGGCGTTGGCCACCGGAGAGGCGCGTGCCGCGTTCGCCGACGGCGGTCTGAAAGCCCTCGGGCAGGCGCTCGATGAACTCCAGCGCATTGGCCGCCTGCGCCGCCGCGGTCACCGCGGCTTCATCGGCGTCCAGTTTGCCGTAGAGAATATTCTCGAAGATCGTGCCGCTGAAGAGGATGGTTTCCTGCGGTACCAGGCCGATTTGCTCGCGCAACGAACTCAGCGTCACCTCGCGCAGGTCTTTGCCGTCGAGCAGGATGCGACCGGCGGTGGGATCGTAGAAACGCGGCAGCATGTTCACCAGCGTGGTCTTGCCTGCTCCGCTGGGACCGACCAGCGCGATGATCTCTCCCGGTTCCACCTCCAGGTCGATCCCGCGCAACACTTCTTCCTCGGGGGTATAGCGGAAGTGCACCTGGTCGAAGTGAAGGCGGCCTTCCACCGCCGGCAGCACGTGCGCGTTCGGCAGGTCTTTGATCAGCGGGTCTTCGTCCAGCAGCGTAAAGATGCGCTCGCTGGCGCCCAGCGCTTGTTGGCGCATCTGATTCACCCGCGACAGGCGGCGAAACTGGCTGCCGCCTTTTTGCGCCTGCAAGAGGAAGAAGAGGAAAGAGCCGTGCGAGACCTGCGGCAACAGCCAGGTGGTGTTATGCGGCAACACGCACATCCCCGCCACCACGATCCCGCAGACCATCCCGATGACGGCGATGAATTCGATCGCCGGCGAAATGGTCTCGGCAATTAGCACCGAGCGCATGATTTTCCGGTAAAACTGCTCGTTCAAATCCCCGACGCGCTCCGTTTCAAACGGTTCGCGCACGAAAGATTGGATGATCCGTACATTGCCCAACCGCTCGATCAAGCCGCCGTTGAAATCGCCCAGCTTTTCCTGGATCTGCATGGTGAGTTTGCGCAGAATGCGCCCGGTGATGCTGATGGCGCCGCCGACCGCGGGAGCCAGGCAGAGCGTCACCAGCGTGAGCTGCCAGCTTACCCCCAGCATGAGGGTGAAGGAGACCAGGATGGTGAGCGGCGCCTGGATCAGTTCGCCGAGTTGCGGACCCAAGCAGGATTGCAGCACGCCGACGTCATTGGTGATGCGCGAGGAGAAGGAGCCGGTCGCTTCGCGCTCGAAATATGCCGGTGATAATCGCAGCAGATGGGAGAACATCCGCTGGCGGATATCTTTCGCCACCAGGTTGGCAAAGCGATTCATCAGAAAGCCCAGGCGGGCGTCGCAGACGCATTTGATGAAGATGGCCACCACCGTGCAGCCAGCCAGCAGATAGAGCATGCGTACCGGATCGGAGGTCGCGAGCAGGTTGTGCAGAATCAGTCCGAAGTCGGTATGGAAGATTTCCAGCCCGAATCCCTTCTCGCGTGCTTCCCGTTCACCGAGTACCACGAAGATCATCGAAGTGAAGAGAAAGGTAATTAGGGCGGAATCGAGAATTGAACTGATAAACAGCACGACCGCGCTGGCAATGACATTGCTTCGGTAGGGATGCGCTATCTGAGTGAGACGTTGGACAATGGTCATGAATGCGTCAATACTCCCGCCGGACGCTACCTTACCGGGGCGGGCAGGACGTCCGCGCTCCCAGGGTGTGTCCGGAACTCCTATTGTACCGAAAGCACGCCGAGACGCCAAGCCCGGAGGTGCCGATGCGTTTTGCGTGAAGGCAGGTCGGGTATCTGTTGTTCAGTGGGGTAACAGGTTACGGCGCGCAAAAATCGCGCAGGTTTTCGTTCGACTGAAGCGGTGAACCAATTTTGGGCATGATGCAGGATATTGCCGATAAACGCATTGTGGCGATCGAGGTGAAAACTACCGGTCTGCGCAGCACGCAAGACCGCGTGGTGGAGTTGGCCGCGGTCTGCTGGCAGCATGGCAAGATCACCTCGACCTATCAATCGCTGGTGAATCCCGGCTGTTCGATTCGGGAGGAAGCCACCACGGTCCACGGGATTACCGATCGCCTGGTGGCCGACCAACCGCCGATCGCCGAAGTGCTGCCCGATTTTTTGACCTTCTGCAAGGCTGATCTGGTGATCGCGCACAATGCCGAGTTCGATATCGGTTTTCTGCGCGCTGAGTGCCGTCGCACCGGACAGAGCCTGTTCACCAGTAAAGTGGAAGATACGCTGATTCTCGCGCGGCAGTTTCTCCCGGGCTGCGCCGATTATCAACTGTCCGCGTTGAAAGAGCAATTCGGTTTCGGGGCCGGCAATGCCCAGCGCGCGCTGCAGGACGCGCGCGATTGCCTGGAGCTCTTTCTCTATTGCATGAAATTGGCGGACGACCCCACCTCGCCGACGCGGCAGTCACACGTGGAGGACGCCGCGGCGGAGTTAGTGGCCGATGCCCGACAACAGCGCGCGCATCACACCGCCCTCGCGGCGCCGGGGGTAAGCGTTCCCGCGGAGATGATCGGGAGTTTATTGGCGGAAGCGCACCTGCTGCGTTCGCGCGGTCAGCACGAGGCAGCCATCAACCTGTGCTCGCGCATCATCCATCTCGACGCGCACAGCGCCGCGGCGCACTCGCTGCTGGCGCAAATTTATCATGAGATCGGCAATGATCGCGAGGCCTTAGGCTTTTATCGCATCGCCGTCGAGCTGGATCCGCATAATGACGTGGATAAGAAGGCACTCGAAGCTACCATCGACCGCGTCTTTCGCAAATCCGTGACCAGTGAAACCCCATCCACTCCCGGCAAGCGCTCCGTCGCTGCCGGGCGAACGCGCCAAACCGCCATACGCGATATCGTCAAACAGTTTCTCTTGCATTTGCAACCGGTGCCGGTCGTGATCGGCACCACCATCCTGGCGCTGTGCGTGGCGTCATTCCTGCTGTTTCACACGCCGGCGACCACGGCGCATTCGGGGACGCCCCACGATGCGGTGCCCTCCGCTACCGCGCCGAACGGTGAGGGAGTGCCGACCGCGACAACGCCCGCGATGGCGCCGCCCACGTCCGCGGAGCCGCGCGTCACCCCGCCGCCGCCGGATGCGGTCGAAGGTGGGGACGCGCATGCGCTGCCGGGCGCGCTGGCGGCTCCTCTCAAGGAAGACCAGACGCCGACGGCGACCGCACCCGCGCCGGCGAATCCACCGGCCGGCTCGACGCCAACCGCGTCAGCGCAAGTTCCGCCATTTCAGCCGCTGGCCACCGGCAATATGCCCGGCCTGGACGAGATGAATGCGCGCGTTGCCGCCTTGCGCATGGCGCTGGAACAGATGCTGAAGAAGTCGAAACTTCCCGCGACCCTGAATGATGTGCGGCTCGATCCGCGCACCAACGCGTTGACGCTGGACTTCAGCGTGCCCCGGATGAGCGGCGCCGGCGAAGCGAAACAGGCGTTGCTCTACACCGGATTTCATTTGATCTGGGCCGCCGGCGAGCAAAACAAGTCGCTGGCGTCGTTCACCCTGCGCGGCGCCATCGCGCTGAAAGAAGACGAAGATCCCGATCTGGCGCTCATCGCCGATGTCACCCCACAGCAGGCGCTTTCCGCACGGAGCGCCACCGATTATCAAGCCGTGGCCGGCTTTCTCAGCAACCCGTGGTGGCGCAAAGAGTTGGCGGCGGCGGCGTTATAGCCGGCTGGGAGCGCGGGCGTCTCGCCCACCTCGTCGACACCACTTCGCTACGCTAGCAGCTTGTTGCAGAACCCCGGCGGCCATCTCGCTGGATCTTCTTCCGCCGGTGCGCGTCGCCATTGCTCACCGTATAACGCCAGATACGTCTCACAATTGCGACACACACCGACGAAAGAATCTCTCAGCGATCTGACCACCGGGATTCTGCAACAAGCTGCTACGTGCTTAACTACCAACGAGACCCGCGGTAACAATCCTCACCTTTGTCGCTGATCAACCCATTCATCGCCCGCTTCATCGGGTAGAATACCGGTGATGAAGGTGCGTTATGAGTGAACGACAACCCACGAATCACCCGGATCGGACGATCAATTTGCCCCGGACGAAGTTTCCGATGCAGGCGGATTTGCCGCGGCGCGAGCCGGAAATCCTGCGCCGGTGGCAGCGGATGGACCTGTATCGGCTGGCACGGGAGCGAGCGGCGGGGAAGCCGGCGTTTATCGTGCATGATGGACCGCCGTTCAGCTATGGCGATGTGCATCTCGGGCATGCGCTGAATAAGATCTTAAAAGACTTTGTGGTGAAGTTTCGCGCGATGCAGGGATACGATACGCCATTTATCCCCGGTTGGGATACGCATGGGTTGCCCACGGAGATTCACGCGGTGCGCACCTTTGCCACCGAGCGCTATGCGATCCCGCCGCGTGATCTGCGGCACCGCTGCGCGGAGATGGCGCGGAAGGCGGTCGATGCGCAACGCCGGATGTTCCAGCGCCTGGGTGTGCGCGCCGATTGGGGACACCCCTATCTGACGATGGAGGCACACTATACCGCCGGCGTGCTGGAAACCTTTCGGCGGCTGGTCGCGGGTGGTTACGTCTACCGGGCGAAGATGCCGGTCTACTGGTGCCTGGAATGCGAGACGGCGCTGGCAGCGGCGGAGGTGGAATTTCGTGAACACGAAGTGCCTTCCGTCTATGTGGCCTTTCCGCTGGTCCGCTTGCCGAATGGGGTGTTTGCCGGTCACGATCTCACGCATATGTCCGGCGTAGTTTGGACCACAACGCCGTGGACGTTGCCCGCAAACACGGCGATTGCCGTCAATCCGCGAGCGCCATACGCGCTGGTGATGGATGAGACCGATTCGGAAGGTTTTCTCTACCTGGTCGCGCGCGAATTGGTGCCGCGTTTCGCGGGTGCAGTGGCGATGAAGCGACCGCGCATTGTGGCGGAAGCCCCGGGAGACGCGCTGGAAGGCGCGGCCTTTCTCCACCCCTTCCTCCCGCGCACGGTGCCGCTGGTGCAGGTCGAAGGTGTCTCGCTGAACGAAGGCACCGGGATGGCGCCGGTAGCGCCGGCGCACAGCCGGGAAGATTTTCTCACCGGGCGCAGTTACGGCTTGCCAATGATCGCCCCAGTGGGGCCGACCGGCGTGTATGGCAAGGAGGCCGGCCCTTTTGCCGGCAAAACGATCTACGGGGCGCAGGACGAGATGCTCCGGCGCATGGATCGCGACGGCACGCTGCTGGCGGTCTCGACTATCCGGCATCAATATCCGCATTGCTGGCGCTGCCGCGAGCCGGTGATCATGCGCGCCGCGCCCCAGTGGTTTCTCGCGCTGGATCGTCTCGGCGCTCGCGCGCAGACGGCTATCGACGCGGTGCGCTGGCTGCCCGCCTGGGGGCACGACCGCATGACGTCCCTGGTGCACCAGCGTCCGGACTGGTGTCTCTCGCGCCAGCGCGTTTGGGGCACACCTATTCCGGCGGTATATTGCGCCTCCTGTGGGGAGCCGCTGCTCACCCCCGAGTTGGTACAGCGGGTGATCGAGCAGGTCCACATGGAAGGCGCCGATGCCTGGTACCACCATCCCGCCGAATTCTGGCTCCCGCCGGGAACCACTTGCCCGCAGTGCGGCAACAGCGCCTTTCGCGCGGAAACGGATATCTTCGACGTCTGGTTCGACTCCGGCTGCAGCCATGCGGCGGTGTTAAGTGGCGACGCGCGCGGGCAATGGCCGGCAGATTTATATCTGGAGGGGCAGGATCAGTATCGCGGCTGGTATCAAGTGTCGCTGTTTACCAGTCTTGCCGCCGGCTGGGCGGAGGCGCCGTATCGCACGGTGCTGGCGCACGGCTTCGTGCTCGATCACACCGGTCGCGAGCAGGAGAAAAAATCGGCGGATAAGTCACCGGGTCATCTCATCGATCCCGCGGAGGTGACACGAAAATACGGTGCCGATTTATTGCGGCTGTGGGTCGCCTCGGTGGATATCCGCGCGGATATGGTGATGTCCGAGGACAGTTTCGGTCAGGTGCGGGAAACATATCGCCGCATTCGCAATACGTTCCGTTTCCTCCTCGGTAATCTCGCCGATTTTTCCCCGCGCCTGGCGCGGGAATACACGGAATTGGATGAAATCGACCGCTGGGCGCTCCATCGCCTGGGCGAATTGATTCAGCAGGTGACCGACGCGTTCGAACGGTATGCCTTTCACCGCGCCTATCGCGCGCTCAATGAGTTTTGTGCCGAGATGTCCGGCTTCTATCTAGCGGTGGTGAAGGATCGGCTGTATACGTCGGTTCCGGATGATCCGGCGCGGCGGGCGGCGCAGACGGTGTTGTGGCAGCTCGCGGTCACGCTGGCGCAATTGCTGGCACCCATGTTGAGTTTTACCGCTGACGAGGTTTGGTGGCAGTTGCCGGGTGTCGATGCGGTCAGTGCCCAGTTGACCGATTGGCCGCGCCCGCGGGAGCACTGGCACAACGAGGCGTTGGCGGAACGCTGGGCGCAATTGTTGGCGGTGCGCACGGTGGTGAATGGCGCGCTGGCGGAGGCACGGAGACAACGGCGTGTCGGGCAACCGGCATCGGCAAAAGTTATCCTATATGCAGCAGGAGAAAGCAAGCCATTGCTCGAATCTTTCGGAACAAATCTTTCCGAATTGCTGCTGGTGGCGGAAACGGAGATCGTTCCACTGGAATCGGCGCCGACATCGGCGCATCGTGGGGGAATTTCCACGTTGGCGATACAGGTGGTGCCGGCGTCCGGTGCGCAATGCCCGCGGTGCCGGCGGTGGCAGATTCCGGCGGATCGCGCCCCTGTGCCCGCACTCTGTGTTCGCTGCGCGGATACCGTCGAGCACTTGCGTCGGCACAACCGTTCGGCGGCATGAGTGAAAAAGATAGCGCGGATAATTGTAAAAACCGCGTTTGATCTTATCCGATCCACGGTACACTAAAGCAACGTGATTTTGCGTAGCATATGGAGCTACGGCAAACCCGACTGATCGGGGAACCGCAACCCAAAGAGGGTACGGAGGATGCTGGTGTCAGATATCCACGGAGAACCCTGTGATTTGAAAAGGAGAATGGAATGACAACCGCACAAAGTTCATCTACCCGCATCCGCGCTACCAAAAAGCGGCTGCTGGCTGAAAAAGAGCGTTTAGAGCAGGAATTGCACGAGATCGTCGAGCGCACCTCGCTCTCTTCGGATGTCGAACAGGTCACCGAGATGTCGACCTATGACGATCATCCGGCCGATCTGGCCTCCGAGACTTTCGAGCGCGAGAAAGACCTGGCGCTGGAAAGCAATATCCAGGACCTGTTGGGGAAAGTAGATACCGCGCTGGAGAAGATCGAAGACAATACTTATGGCTTGTGTGATTCGTGCGGCATCGAGATCAATCCCAATCGGCTGGAAGCGCTGCCGTGGGCTTCACTCTGCTTGAATTGCCAGGATCGCCTGGAAGGGCGTTAACGCGGTGACTGATCGTGCAAAAGCGTGTGGTGTCACCGTGGTGCTGGCTCTCCTGATCGGTGGAATCGACCAATGGCTCAAGGGACTTGTCGTAGCCGCGTTGCTGCCCGACAGGTCCCGTGTCATTCTTGCGGGCATCCTCGATCTCACCTACCGGCAAAATACCGGCGCTGCATTCAGTTTGTGGCCGCAGATTCATCAACCGCTGTTGATCGCGCTGAATCTGCTGGTGCTGGGCATCTTTCTGGTGTTGATCTGGCCGCAATTACCCACGCGGCTCGGAACGACGGCCGCCTGGCTGGTGTTGGGAGGCGGTCTCGGGAATATTATCGACCGTATCCGCCTGCACTATGTCGTCGATTACCTGAATTTTCACGTCTGGCCGGTCTTCAATCTCGCGGATGCGTGCCTGGTGATTGGCGTGGGTATCCTATTGTGGATGCTGGCGCGCCCGGTCGCGCCAGCCACGACACCCGGAGGTGACACCCCATGAGACCTGTGCTGGCCATTCTGCCTGCTCCATCGCTGTTTATCATCCTCATCGTGCTGGCGTGCCTGGCGCTGGCCATCGGCGGCTGGCTCGCATGGCTGCGCCGTTACGGCCGGCTGACCTCCGATCACACGTATACCGGCGTCACGCTGCTGGTGATGTGCGCCATCGTGCTGTTCGTTTTGCGCCGGATCGGTGAAGTGCATATCAATGCCTACGGCACCATGCTGATGCTCGGTTTCATCGCCGGGACCTACAGTGGGGCGCGACTCGGCCGGCGCCGCGGCATTTCGGCGGAACGGATTCTGGATCTCGGCCTGATCATCCTGGTGGGAGCCATCATCGGCGCGCGCGCGCTCTACGTGCTCATCACGCCCGGCGAAACGTTATTGAATATTCCTCGCATCATGCATGAGGGTCTCGGTGGGTTGAGTTTTCACGGCGGGCTGATCGGCGGTTTTCTCGCCGGGGGCATTTATATCTGGTTGACCGGCCTGAACTACTGGCGCGTGGTCGATACGCTGGCGCCCAGCGTCGCTATCGGTTACGCCATCACCCGCATCGGGTGTTTCCTTAACGGATGCTGCTTTGGCAAAGCCGCGCCTGATCTGCCGTGGGCGATGAAATTTCCGCACTCACCGGAGCTCTACCCGCATACCATCGCCGTGCACCCGACCCAACTCTACGCCTCCGCAATGGGCTTGCTCATGTTCGGCATCCTGCTGCTGCTCGCGCGCGGGAGCAGCCAGGGACGCGCCGGACGGGTGTTCATGGCGCTGTTGATGCTGGAAGGCGCCGAGCGCTTCGTGATGGAGATCTACCGCTTCCCCGACCCCAACTTTCACGGCCTGCTCACCCCCGCGCAATGGGCAAGTATCGTGCTGGTGATCGCCGGCATCATCGGCTGGTTCGTTTTACCAAAAGTTCCGGCGGTGGTGGAACTCGCGGTGGCGACGGGAGCGAGTAGGCAGCAGCAGAAAGCGGCGGTGAAACGGTAGTGGGGGCGGTGTGTCGGAGTGTGGGAGTAATCCCTTCTAGCTAGCAGCCTGTTGCAGAACCCCGGCTGAAACGTGTTCGCGTGGTTTCGTCGCTTGGAACGCCGGTTTCCCCCGGATCAATCCGGGGTCTGGGACTGGCCGGCTGAAGCCGGCGCGATCTAGATTCCACCTCGCAATGACGCCCTTGCCTCCGGCTACAGTTCCGGTCATCATGGCCTGTTCGGGACTTACATCGTAAAGCCGAACAACATGCCTGGCACATAAGACGAAAGCCCCGGCATTCGCCGGGGCTTTCTGCGTTGATCTCACGGTGCTGTTTATTCCAGCACCACCACATTCACCGTGCGCCGTCCCCATTGCAACGCTTCATAGCGGGAGGAGAAGCACAGGTCGATGATGTGCCCTTTGATCGCGCGACCGGTGTCGGCAGCGATCGCTTCTCCGTAGCCGTCCACGTAGATGCGTGAACCGAGCGGGATCACCCGCGGGTCCACCGCGGCGACGCCGTGACCGGCCTGCATGCCGATGCAGGTGCGTCCCTTCGCGTGCCGCCCACAACTGCCCGGTCCCGGATCATACGCGGTAGCCGTCATGGTGAGCAACCGCCGTCCGGTGATGCCGGCGCGCGACGGCAGCTTGCCGCGCACGACGATGGCGGGTTTCGGCTTGCGTATCACGCGCTCACCCTGCGTCCATTGCACCGTCACGACGCCGTCTTTCTTCCACATGCAGTGCTTGCGCAGCGCGACGCCGGGAATACCCGGGTGCAGCACGACGGGTTTCGCCGTCATGCGGCGATCCCACCGCGTCGTCACCGGTGGTTCCACCGCAAGGCGCTCATTCACCGCCTCGAAGGTTACCCGCGCGACCGACACCGTCATGCCATTGGTGAGCGGCGTCGTAAGCGGGGGTTCCACCAGATCGTGCGGGTTCAGTTCGATCCCCTCCTGATGGAGGAGCGTCTGCACGCTGTCTTTGACGGTGCTCACCTGACGTTCCTCACCCCCAACGCGTAGCGTGATGGTCTTTGCGGGTGTGGGAGTGTCCTGGGCAGTCAGTGTGAGCGTGGAGCTTAATAGAATTGTGAGCGTAAACGCAAGTGTTATCCCTATAATCGCCCACCGATTTTGGCGGGCCTGTTGTAGTCCCTGATTGGGACCCGAGCCTCTCTGGCTCATCGCGTATCCCCCTTTCCTGTTACGTACAGGGTGTTGCGCGTGGCGCTGAGCGGGCTGCAAATTGTGCTGTTAAATGTGCTGCAATCGTTACTGTGACAAAAATCTGTTGCTCTGGTAAAAACTCGACGGTACAACGATCTACCGCTGTCCCGTGCAAGTAACGGGAGGAGTATAACAGGTGAGCAACGCGGTGTCAACTCTCCGCTTGAGTTATTCCACAGTATGGGCGATTATGTGGACAAAGGAGGGGGAAGTTTGGCGTGAGAAGTCAGGAGATGATCGTTCCGTCCCCTGGGAGCGCGGACGTCTCGTCCGGCCAGGGGAAAGGCTTGAACGGGGCGGGCGAGACGCCCGCGCTCCCAGGGTTTCACGAAACCATCTTTCCTTCATTCTTCAACAGATAGGTCATGATCTTCTGCGAGGTGGGGTGTTCTTTGCGGTAGTCCATGGCGGCCTTCCACAGGCCTTCGGCTTTGAAGGCTTTGAAGCCGTCGATCCAGTCGGCGAAGCCTTTTTCCGTCACGGCGGCCAGCAGACCGCGCATGCTCCCGGTGAACGCTTGGACGAGCACGAAGGGGAATATGGGTAGGTGTTTCAGGGCGTAATAGGTCCGGTTGCGCACCAGCCGATAGGCGGTGGGTGAGACGTTCGGCGGGCGCATGGTGGCGCGATATTCCACCATGATGGTGGGAAGAAAGCGGATACGCCAGCCGGCTTTCACCACCCGGACGGCCATTTCCAGCGCTTCGTCTCCATCGAACAGGTGCTCATCGAAGCCGCCGATATCGCTGAAGACGCTGTAACGGATGGCATGGCAGCACGGACTGAGCGCGCAGACGTCGCGCTGTTTATCGGCATGACTGACGCTCTGTCCGGTATACTCCTCGCGTACCAGCTCGCGGGAGGAGGCATTGCGCACGTAGAAGGTCGCCGCCCCCAGTTCTTCCGGACGAAAGGCGTTAATCAGCCCGGCGGTCACGTAATATTTGTCGAAGCGGACGAAATCCTCGATGAAGAGTAGCAGATCCCCACGGGCCGCCGCCGCCGCGCAGTTGCGACCGCGCGCGGTGCCTAAATCTTCTCCCGGACAGATGTACCGCACGAGCGGATCGGAAATATGCGGCGCGCGCAGCGCCGATTTGCCCGGATCGTTGTCCAGCACGATGATCTCTTCCGGTTGGCGGTCCTGATTGAGCAGGTTGGCCAGCGTGCCATCGAGTTCATCCGGTCGTCCATTGGTCACGATAATCGCCGAGAGAAAACTGGGAACCGACATCGGTTACGCCTCCACCATTTCGCCTAATTCGCGCTGAAACGCCTCGATGGTCCACGCCAACCCCTGTTCGAGACCGATGGTCGGCGCCCACCCCAGCAAGGTGGTGGCGCGGGTGATATCGGGACGGCGCAGTTTGGGATCATCCGCCATCGCCGGTTGATAGACCAATGGGCAGGTCGATCCGGTCATCGCCAGGATGCGCTGCGCCAATTCCAGCACGGTATACTCGACCGGGTTGCCGAGGTTGACCGGATCATGTTCCTCGCTCATCAGCATGCGCCAGATGCCGTCGACCAGGTCGCGCACGTAGCAGAAGCTGCGCGTCATCGAACCGTCGCCATAGACGGTCAGCGGTTTGCCGGTGAGCGCCTGATAGAGAAAGTTAGGGATGGCGCGCCCGTCGTTCAGGCGCATCCGCGGTCCGTAGGTATTGAAGATGCGGATAATCGCGGTATTCACCCCATGGGTGCGGTGATAGGCCATGGTCACGGTTTCCGCGAAGCGTTTCGCTTCGTCATACACCGAACGGGGGCCGATGGTGCTGACATTGCCGTAATAGCTTTCTGTTTGCGGATGCACCAGCGGATCGCCGTAGACTTCCGAGGTGGACGCGAGCAAGAAACGTGCGCCGTGCACCCGCGCGTGCTCCAGCATGCGCTCGGTGCCGACGGAACCGACGCGCAACGTTTCCAGTGGATGGCGCATATAATCCACCGGGCTGGCCGGGCTGGCAAAATGCATCACGTAGTGCACCGGCTCATCCAACGCCAGCGGCAGCGCGCAGTCCTGCTCGATAAAACGCAAGCGATCGTCTCCCGCGTGCCGCGCCAGATTTTTCCGCGCGCCGGTGAGCAGATTATCGAGCACGATCACGCGAAAGTCGCGCGCCAGAAACATATCCACCAGGTGCGAGCCGATAAAACCCGACCCACCCGAGATGAGGACAGATGACATAAATGCTCCCATTTACGGATGAGTGTGGGGGATGGGAGTGGAGGAGTATGGGAGTAAAAGACCCAGGCCCTTTACTCCCATACTCACCTACCCCCACACTCCCACACAAAAAATAATTACTCTTCCGCTTGTAAAATCACGCACTTCAAATAATACGTTTCCGGCACCCCAAGCAGTATGGGGTGGTCGCGCGCTTGCAGGCGTTTTTCGATCACGCGGATATAGCGTCCGGCGTCTTCCGCCGCGTCGCCCAGCATTTCCATGAACAATGCCTCGGTCATATGGTAGGAACAACTACAGGTGACCAGGTTGCCGCCGGGCGCTAACAGGCGCATCGCGCGAAGGTTAATCTCCTTATACCCGCGATAGGCGCCTTCCAACGCGGCCTTGCTTTTCACGAATGCGGGCGGATCGAGCACGATAGTGTCGAAGTGTTCGCCATCGCGGTCCAGTTCGCGCAGGAAATCGAAGACATTCGCCTGCTGCACTGTTATATTGGACGCTTGATTGCGCGCGGCGTTGCGGTGTGCCAGCGCGCAGGCTTCTTCCGAGCTGTCCACCGCCAGCACCGAGACGGCGCGCGGCGCCATATGCAGCGCAAAACCGCCGGTAAAGGTGAAGGCATCCAGCACGCGCCCGTGGGCATAGACGGCCGCCGCCGCGTAATTCTCCCGCTGATCGAGAAACGCGCCGGTCTTTTGCCCGCCGAGAATCTCTACTCCGAAGCTGACACCGTTCATCCGGATCGCGATTTCGGAGGGCAAATCGCCATCGAGCACGCCTTTGCGCTGCGGCAAATCCTCGTGCTGGCGCACGGAAACATCGTTGCGCTCGCTGATGGAGGCCGGCGTGTAGAGTTCCCGCAGTAACTCGACCCAGGTGTCCAGCAAGCGGTCGGTCCCCTGGGTCAGCGTTTGAATGACGAAATGCTCGCCATACCGATCGATCAGCAGCGAGGGGATCAAGTCGCTGTCGCCGTAGATCAGCCGATAGGCATCGGTATCGCCGACTACCTGCCGACGATACGTTTCCGCCTGCCGGAAGCGCTGCCGCCAAAAGGCGCGATCCGGCGGTGGTCCCGGCGGCGCGCACCGGCGCAGGGTGATCTGTGAGGTGGAACTGAAAAAGGCGTATCCCCAGGGATGGCCTTTCTCATCCTGCATCGTCACGATATCGCCCGGCGTCGCGTCGTGCACGCTGAGGACATCCGAGGCATAAATCCACAGATGTCCCTGCCGCAACCGCGTCACTGCGCGGGTATTGATCGTTGCCGTCGGTGTGTGCGCCATGATGTCTAATATATACTTTCCCGGGTGTGGTTTCACCTGCAACGGGCAAAATCCCCGGCGGAATGGGCTGACTGCCTGGCGGGATAAGGGAATGTGTCGATACAGGCCAGGAAAAATAAGGAACAGATGAATTATCGCAACCATTCCGGCTCCCTGGCGCGCGAGCGTCCTCGCGAGCACTCCGGTGGTTTCGATACGACCCTTCGTAGTCTACTCAACCACCGGAGTGCTCGCGAGGACGCTCGCGCGCCAGGGGGCCGGAACGGTTACGAATTCTTTATCTGAACCTATTGGGTAACGCGCATACCCCTGGATTGAGCAGGACGACTGACACCCAAAACCTGAAACCTGACACCTCCGCTACACCAATCCCGCTTCCTTCAAATACAGGTACCCGAGCGTGATCGTCTCGAAAGCGGTCAGGTTGCGCAGGGTATCCTGCTCGACGACGGCCCACTCGACGCCGGTGTCGATAGCCGCTTGCACGGCCTGATAGGTGTGCACCACGCCGGTGCCGGGCGCGGTGAATTTGCTGCGATCGTCCAGGCCCCAGAAATCCTTCACGTGGATGGCGGGCACGCGACCGGCCATCTTCTCCAGAATTTTGACCGGATCTTCGCCGCCCATGGTTACCCAGGCGATGTCGATGTTGAAATACACCGCGGCCGGGTCGGTATATTCCGCCAGCAGGTCGAGCGCGTAGACGCCGTTAAAGCGGTTGCGAAATTCCTGATCATGGTTGTGGTAGCAGAGCTTGAGTCCCTGCGCCGCCAGCTTGGCACCCGCGGCATTCAGCGTCGCCGCCTCACGCAATATCTCGTCTTTACTCTTGCACTCCGCCCACCAGACTGTCACCCGCGGCGACTGCACCGAGGTGGCGCGCGCGATGACCGCCTCTACGTCGTTCTGCAACTGCTCCATGCTGGCGCTCACGGTAAGCACCTTCAATCCCAGCGCGTGGAATTGCGCGAGATTGGCCGCCACGTCACCCTTGAACAGCGGCTCCGCACCTTCGATCCCCTGGTAGCCGATCTCGCGCACCCGCCGCATAGTGCCCCAAAAATCCTTCGCCGCCGCTTCATGCACGATGCCGATTAAACCAATCTTGATTTTACCCATGATTGCTCTCCCTTTCAAAGCGTCATTTTCTTGCGTTGAACAGTCACCACTTGCACTTACACCTACTCTTTAGGCTTCAGTGTAAGTGCAAGTGCAAGTGCAGGTATCCCAAGCTGTACTCCTATTTCAGCCGTTTATCCCACGGATACAGCCAGCCGTGATACCATTTGTGCTCGTATAAACGCTGCAGTTTGGCTTCCGGCATGGGCGGTATGTCGCTGACGGCGGTGTTGAGCTGCACGTTGCGGAGGCTGCGCATGCCGGGGATGACCACGCTGACGGCGGGATGGGCGAGGATGAATTTCAACGCCAGCGTCGGCAGGTCCGGATATTGCTCGTCCAGTTCCTTCTCCAGCGCGACGATGTGCGGCTCCGCTTCCAGCAGGCGCTCCTCGGTCATCCAGCGTGCGCGCCAATCGCCCTGTCCCCACGGACCCGGCGTCCACCGGTGGCCGGGACGAATTTTGCCGGTAAGCAAGCCTTCTTCGAATGGCACGCGGACGATGATTGCCACCTTGTGTTTCAGCGCGGCGGGCAGCAATTGTTCGGCGGGACGCTGCTCGAAAAGGTTGTAGATCACCTGGATGCTATCCACCAGCCCAGATTCCACCAGCGAGACGGTGTTATAGGGGTCCCAATCGTTCGCGGAGACGCCGAAATAGCGGATCTTCCCCTGTCGTTTCAACTGTGCGACCGCTTCCTGCCAGTCGCCCTGCCGCAGCCAGGATGCCGCCCAGCAGTGCAGTTGCTGCACGTCCAGATAATCGGTCTTCAGCCGTTTGAGCGATTCCTCGGTGTTTTTGATGATCCAGGCCTTCGAAAAAGTCGCTTGCACATCGTCCGTCTCCAGCGCCGGCCATTGCCCGGTATTCGGCGCCACTTTTGAGGCGATGACGACCTGGTCGCGCCGGGTATGGAACGCTTCGCCCAGCAAGCACTCGCTGCGTCCCCCGCCATACCCCATCGCGGTATCGTAAAAGGTAATCCCGCGATCGAAAGCCGTTCCGAGCGCCGTAAGCGCATCCTGCTCTTCCACCACGCCCCAGTCACCGCTGATATTCCAGGTACCGAAGCCGATCTCGCTGACCTGCATTCCGGTCCGTCCAAATCTACGAAAGTGCATAAAAACTCCCCCCAGGGAACGCGAGCGTTTTGCAGCTTGTTGAAGAACTCCGGCGGCCATCTCGCTGGATCTTCTTCCGCCGGTGCACGTCGCAATTGCTCACCGTATAACGCCAGATACGTCTCACCATTGCGACACACACCGCCGAAAGAATCTCTCAGCGATCTGACCACCGGAGTTCTTCAACAAGCTGCTCTCGCTCGCTCCGGTTGATGTGTCGGCGATGATTATACTACTTTTTCCAGTCAAGTAGATGAAACGCCGGAGCGCGAAAATGCGACGCGGAAATCAGGTATAATGGCCTTATGAATCTCTTTGATGACTCCGCGCCGGTCACCGATATTCCGCGCCATGCCCCGCTGGCGGCGCGCATGCGACCGCGCACGCTGGAAGAATATGCCGGGCAGGAGGAGATCGTCGGCGCGGGCAAACCGTTGCGGCGGGCGATCGAGGCGGATGAGCTGTCGTCGCTGATCCTCTGGGGACCGCCGGGCAGCGGCAAAACCACGCTGGCGCACGTCATTGCCGGGCAGACCCGCGCGCATTTCGTTCCCTTCAGCGCGGTCACCTCCGGGATACCGGAATTGCGCAAGATTATCCTAGAAGCACGCGAGCGACGCAAACTCTACGCCCAGCGCACTATCTTGTTCGTCGATGAAATTCACCGCTTCAACAAGGCGCAGCAGGATGCCTTTCTGCCGGTGGTCGAAGACGGCACTATCATTTTAATCGGCGCGACGACGGAAAATCCGTATTTCGAGATCAACGCGCCGCTGATTTCCCGCTCGCGACTGGTGACGCTGCAACCGCTGACGCCTGAGCAACTCGGCGAAATATTGCGTCGCGCGCTGGTGGATTCCGAACGCGGACTGGGGCAGTTCGAACTGACACTGCAGGAAGACGCCGCCGCGCACCTCATCCAATTCAGCGACGGCGACGCGCGTTCGGCGCTGAACGCGCTGGAAGAAGCGGCCAAAATCGCCGGCCGTGGGAGCGCAATCACGCTGGCAATCGCTGAACAAGCCTTCCAGCGGCGTGCATTGCGTTACGACAAGGACGGCGATCAACATTACGACATCATCTCCGCCTTCATCAAATCGCTGCGCGGCAGCGACCCGGACGCCGCGCTCTACTGGATGGCGCGGATGATCGAGGCGGGGGAAGACCCGCGCTTCATTGCCCGCCGGCTGGTGGTGCACGCCTCGGAGGATGTCGGCAACGCCGACCCGCTGGCGCTGCTGGTCGCCACCGCGGCGGCGCAGGCTGTCGAGTTCGTCGGCCTGCCGGAAGCGCGCATCAATCTCACCCAGGCGGTCACCTACATCGCCACCGCGCCGAAGAGCAATGCCGTGGTGGTCGCCATCGACCGCGCGCAAGCCGACGTGCGCAAAGGCAAACTCGCCCCGGTGCCCAAACACCTCCGCGACACCAGCTATCCCGGCGCAAAGAAACTCGGCCACGGCGAAGGCTACCAATACCCGCACAGTTTCCCCGGCCACCACGTCGCCCAGGAATACCTGCCAAACGGCACCAAAAGCCAACCCTACTACGAGCCCTCCGATCAGGGGTATGAGAAGAAGATTCGCGAACGGATGAAGTACTGGGGGCAGGGGGACGAAGAGGAGTGAAGGGATGAGCGGTCTCACCTGGACTTATTTCGGGAGGCGTCGGAACAAAGGCTATGGGCCGCCGGTATCCTTGCCGGCGGCTACGAGGTGGCTGTGCGCCACAGGGGAGCCGGCATCCTGCCCAATGCAATTAAAATAAGCTTCCTTCACCGGGGAGAGTGAAGTATACCATACGTTGTTCATATGAGTGCCACCCTCCGCGT
>Ga0118677_10001487_pt1 | contig 49407 bp, 41 predicted proteins | sample AliMusrvi5mmetaG_FD_86154 | JGI IMG/M metagenome (GOLD analysis project Ga0118677, IMG submission 86154) | reverse complement strand
AACCTGATCTTTCAGGCAAGGGGGGAGATTCCAGAGCGGTCAAATGGGGCAGACTGTAAATCTGTTGGCGTAGCCTTCGGAGGTTCGATTCCTCCTCTCCCCACCAATGGAAATAGCGAAATAGCGAAATGGCGAAATAGCGAGATAGCGAAATTAATTTCGGTACTTCGCCACCTCACTGCTTCGCTACTTGTAAATGCGGAAGTAGCTCATTTGGTAGAGCGGAAGCCTTCCAAGCTTCAGGTGGCGGGTTCGAGCCCCGTCTTCCGCTCGTGTCTTTCGCCTTTGTAGCTCAGGGGTAGAGCACTTCCTTGGTAAGGAAGGGGTCAGCAGTTCAATTCTGCTCAAAGGCTCAGTTTGATAATGAAAAGGAAAATTAAACTCACTTAATCAATTTTTAGGTATATGGCAAAAGAAAAATTCGAACGTTCCAAACCTCACGTCAACGTAGGCACGATTGGCCACATTGACCATGGTAAGACGACCTTAACGGCAGCTATCACGCTCGTACTCGCAGATAAGGGATTATCGGTGTTCAGGTCGTTTGATTCAATCGACAATGCTCCGGAAGAAAAAGCCCGTGGTATTACGATAAACACTGCTCATATTGAGTACCAGACAGCTAACCGCCACTATGCGCATGTGGATTGTCCCGGTCATGCCGACTACATCAAGAACATGGTAACTGGTGCTGCCCAGATGGACGGCGCTATTATCGTTGTAGCTGCTACCGATGGTCCTATGCCCCAGACTCGTGAGCATATCCTTCTCGCCCGTCAGGTTGGTGTACCCAAGCTGGTAGTATTCATGAACAAATGCGACAGTGTAGATGATCCCGAACTTCTCGAGATTGTTGAAATGGAAATCCGCGACCTTCTCACCTTCTACGGTTTTGATGGCGCAACTGCACCTGTTATCCAGGGTTCAGCTCTTGGCGGTCTCAATAAAGAGCCGAAATGGGTTGATAAAATCATGGAACTGATGGATGCTGTGGATTCCTATATCCCCCTGCCTGTCCGTGATATTGACAAGCCCTTCCTCATGCCCGTTGAAGACGTGTTCTCAATTACAGGCCGCGGTACAGTTGCCACCGGCCGTATTGAAACAGGCGTTATCAATTCAGGCGACCCTGTCGAAATCATCGGTATGGGTGCTGAGAAACTGAAGAGTGTTGTTACCGGTGTTGAAATGTTCCGTAAGATCCTCGATCGCGGTGAAGCTGGCGACAACGCCGGTCTGCTGCTTCGTGGTATTGATAAGGATGAGATCCGCCGTGGTATGGTTATTGCCAAACCTGGTTCAATCACTCCTCACAAACAGTTCAAGGCTGAGATTTACGTACTGAAGACTCAGGAAGGCGGACGTCACACTCCGTTCCATAACAAATATCGCCCACAGTTCTATTTCAGGACCACCGACGTTACCGGTGAAATTCATCTTCCTGAAGGAGTTGAAATGTGTATGCCTGGTGATAATATCACTATCAAGGTTGACCTGATCTCCGAGATCGCCATGAGCAAGGGACTCCGCTTCGCTATCCGCGAAGGTGGACGTACCGTTGGTGCCGGACAGGTAACAGAAATACTTGACTAATACATATGGTTATGGAGCAGGGATCATGCCAGGTCCCTGCCCCTGCCATATACCTGTAATTATAAATTACACACGGGTGTAGCTCAACTGGTAGAGTGGCGGTCTCCAAAACCGTAGGCTGTGGGTTCGATTCCTACCACCCGTGCAAATCGGAAAATCAATGGCAAAGAATAAGGTTATCAATTACGTAAAGGAAAGCTATGATGAGCTGATGCACAAGGTGAGCTGGCCTACTTGGGCCGAACTCCAGGGCAGTGCCATCGTGGTTTCAGTTGCTACTCTCATTATTGCAATACTTGTTTTTGCAATGGATGAAGTCTTCAAGGGCGTACTGCAGCAATTTTACAAACTCTTCTAGGTGGGTGCCCCGTCTGGATGGTTTCCGGGATTCCAATTGGAAAAAATATCGGTACAGTCATGAGTGAAAATGTAAAAAAATGGTACGTCGTCCGCGCAATCAGCGGTAACGAGAAGAAAGTCAAGCAGATACTGGAGAGTGAAATATCTATCCAGCATTTGCAGGAGTACATTTCACAGGTACTGATCCCGATGGAAAAAGTGTATATGATCAGGAACGGTAAAAAGGTGAGCAAGGAAAGGAATTTCTTCCCGGGTTATGTGCTTGTCGAGGCAGTGCTTACCGGAGAAATCCCCCACCTGATCAGAAACATCCCCGGGGTGCTCGGTTTCCTGGGTGCAAAAGGCGAACCTCATCCCCTGCGCCCGTCGGAAGTGAAACGGATCCTCGGCAAATTTGATGAGTTATCCGAACAGGGAGAAGAAGTCAATATCCCGTTCATCATAGGCGAAACGGTGACTGTTATTGACGGCCCGTTCAACAGCTTCAGCGGAGTGATCGAAGAGATCAACGAAGAAAAGAAAAAGCTGAAGGTCATGGTTAAAATATTCGGCCGTAAAACGCCGCTTGAGTTGAGTTTCATGCAAGTTCAAAAAGAATAGAATAAATATTAATCAAATGGCAAAAGAAGTTAGTGGAATTATTAAGTTGCAGATCAAAGGAGGAGCAGCTAATCCTTCACCCCCGGTAGGACCCGCATTGGGTTCAAAAGGTGTGAACATCATGGAGTTCTGCAAGCAGTTTAACGCTCGTACTCAGGATAAAGGCGGAAAGCTCATTCCCGTGATCATCACTGTTTACAAGGACAAGTCGTTCGACTTCATCCTGAAAACCCCTCCTGTAGCTGTTCAGCTACTCGAAGCAACCAAGCTTCCTAAAGGTTCACCCGAACCCAACAGGAACAAGGTAGCTGCAGTTTCCTGGGACCAGGTGAAAAAGATCGCGGAAGATAAAATGCCCGACCTGAACGCCTTCACCCTGGAATCGGCTATGCGAATGGTAGCCGGAACAGCTCGTTCTATGGGGATCACAGTAACAGGTGATACTCCTTTTAAACGTTAATCATGCAACCGGATTAGAAATTGTACACACCTCATACATTTATTAATTAATAGCAAGCAAATGATAAAGCTGACTAAGAAGAGGAAGGTTGCCTTATCCAAATTCGATAAGAACACCGTTTATTCACTCACAGATGCTGCAGGCATTCTCAAAGAGATTGTCAGCACAAAATTTGATTCATCCATTGATCTTGATATACGTCTTGGGGTTGATCCCCGTAAGGCGAATCAGATGGTTCGCGGAATCGTGACGCTTCCCCACGGTACAGGCAAGGTGGTTCGTGTTCTCGTGCTTTGTACTCCCGATAAGGAGGAAGAAGCGCGTGCTGCAGGAGCAGACCATGTTGGACTTGATGAATTTGTTGAAAAAATCAAAAACGGCTGGACTGATGTTGATGTCATCATCACCATGCCCAGTGTCATGGCCAAGGTTGGTGCGCTCGGTAAGATTTTAGGACCGCGCGGGCTTATGCCGAACCCCAAGACAGGGACCGTTACCATGGAAATTGGTAAGGCCGTTAGAGATGTTAAAGCCGGTAAAATTGACTTCAAGGTCGATAAGTTTGGGATTATCCATTCCTCTGTTGCGAAAGCTTCCTTCGACAGGGAAAAAATCGTGGAAAATGCCGAGACCCTTATCTCAACCATCATCAAACTGAAACCAGCTTCGGCAAAAGGAACCTATGTTAAGAGCATTTATCTCTCAGGTACCATGAGCCCTGGCATTCAGATAGATCCGAAGTCAGTATCCGCTTAATTACACATTTTATTGAGCTCGTAAAAATATGAAAAAAGAAGAAAAAAGCCAGTTGATTGATACCCTGGTAGAGCGGCTCAACCACGCAACTGCTTTCTATATTGCTGATATTGCTGACCTTAATGCAGTTAATACCGGCAAGCTGAGAAGGCTTTGTTTCAAACGGAATGTTTCTCTTCAGGTTGTGAAGAATTCCCTGTTAAAGAAAGCTATGGAACGCACCGGGAAGGCCGATTATGAAGCCTTATATCCCCTGCTCGTAGGATCCACCTCCATTCTTTTTTCGGATGTGAACAATGATCCCGCCAAGCTGATCAGTGAATTCCGCAGGACCTCGAAGAAACCCATTCTCAAGGGAGCGTACGTGGAAGAATCCGTTTACCTCGGCGATGACCAGCTGGATGCATTGGTCAACATCAAGTCGAAGAATGAACTCATCGGCCAACTGATCATGTTACTGCAGTCACCTGCAAACAATGTTATCTCCGCTCTTATGTCGGGAGGAAACAAACTTTCGGGGATTGTAAAAACATTATCGGAAAAGCCCGAGTAAAGGCGATGTTAACTTATTAACGAAAATAAATTGAATTTTTAACCTGTCCCGGATACCCGGGGCCCAAATATCAGATAAAATGGCAGATTTAAAAGCTTTTGCAGAACAATTAGTTAACCTGACAGTAAAAGAGGTCAATGAACTGGCAAAGATCCTCAAGGATGAGTACGGGATTGAACCCGCAGCTGCCGCTGTTGCTGTTGCCGCTCCGGCTGCCGCCGCTGCCGCTCCCGCTGCTGAGGAAAAATCCACTTTCGATGTCGTCCTGAAACATGCCGGTCAGGCAAAATTAGCCGTTGTTAAGCTCGTGAAAGAACTCACCAGCCTCGGCCTGAAGGAAGCAAAAGAACTCGTTGATGCTGCACCCAAAGCAATCAAGGAAGGTGTTTCCAGGGATGAAGCAAATGCATTACAGAAACAATTACAGGAGGCAGGTGCAGAGGTTGAAATTAAGTAAGACGGTACTTTCGAATTTTTCATAATAAGTATAGATCTCCCGGTTTTATACAGGGAGGTCTTTACTTATTTATGTTCGATGGAATTTAATATTAATTTCTAACCTGTTCGCCTCCACGGGCGAACGTAAAAACAAGACACCTTGGCTTCAAAAAAAATCGAAAGAATTCGCTTCGGGAAAACCAAGATCCAGGCCGAATATCCTGATTTCCTCGATCTTCAAGTCAAGTCGTTCCAGGACTTTTTTCAGCTGGAGACTAACCCTGAAAACAGGGTTAATGAGGGGCTATTCAAAGTATTTTCCGAGAATTTCCCGATCTCTGATGCACGCAACAATTTCGTGCTGGAGTTCCTCGACTACTTTATCGATCCTCCCAGGTACTCCATTGAAGAATGTATAGAGCGCGGGCTGACATACAGCGTGCCGTTAAAGGCAAAACTAAAGCTCTACTGTACCGACCCTGAACATGAAGATTTCGAAACGATTATCCAGGATGTTTACCTTGGAATGATCCCTTATATGACACCAAGGGGCACTTTTATTGTAAATGGTGCCGAACGTGTTGTGGTTTCACAGCTGCACCGTTCCCCGGGAGTGTTTTTCAGTACCAGCTACCATGCCAATGGAGTTCAGCTGTACTCTGCAAGGATCATCCCTTTCAAAGGGTCATGGATTGAATTTACGACCGATATCAATAACGTGATGTACGCGTATATCGACCGCAAGAAAAAACTGCCGGTCACTACGCTCCTCCGTGCAATCGGTTATGAAACAGATAAAGACATTCTCGAGATCTTCGGACTTGCACTGGAAATCAAGGTGAGCCGTGCCGCCCTCAAACGTGTTGTCGGGTCAAAGCTGGCAGCAAGGGTTGTAAGGTCATGGATAGAAGACTTCGTGGATGAAGACACAGGCGAAGTTGTCTCTATCGAACGTACCGAGGTGATCATCGAACGTGAGATCATTCTTGAAGATTCCCATATCAACCAGATCCTCGATGCAGGCATCAAGACCATCCTGGTTCACCGTGAAGAAGCACTTACCACCGACTATTCCATTATCTTCAATACCCTGCAGAAAGACCCTGCAAACTCCGAGAAAGAAGCCATGGAGTTTATTTACAGGCAGCTCCGTAATGCAGAACCTCCTGATGAAGAAACCGCCCGCGGTATTATTGAAAAACTTTTCTTCTCCGACAAACGTTATGACCTCGGGGATGTGGGCCGTTACAGGATCAACAGGAAACTGAACCTTGAGATTCCCATGGAAACCAAGGTCCTTACAAAGGAAGACATTATTTCCATTATAAAATACCTGATTGAGCTTGTCAACTCCAAGGCTGAAGTTGATGATATCGACCACCTTAGCAACCGTCGCGTCAGGACAGTAGGCGAGCAGCTATACAACCAGTTCGGAGTAGGACTGTCACGTATGGCCCGCACTATCCGCGAACGTATGAACGTTCGTGACAACGAGGTTTTTACACCGATGGACCTTATCAATGCAAAGACACTTTCATCGGTTATCAACTCATTCTTCGGCACCAACCAGCTGTCGCAGTTCATGGATCAGACCAACCCGCTCTCAGAGCTCACGCACAAGCGTCGTATCTCCGCCCTGGGCCCCGGTGGTCTTTCACGTGAACGTGCCGGTTTCGAGGTCCGTGACGTTCATTATACCCATTACGGACGCCTCTGCACCATCGAAACACCTGAAGGTCCCAACATCGGACTGATCTCCTCACTTTGCGTTTACGCCAAGATCGACCGCCTCGGGTTCATTGAAACTCCTTATAAAAAGGTTATCGACGGAAGGGTGCAAATAGAAGCCGACTCAGTTTACCTTACAGCCGAGGAAGAAGAACATAAGATCATTGGCCAGGCAACCACCCTCATGGATTCCAAAGGCAATCTTACCGATGATAAAATCAAGGTACGTTATCTTGCCGATTACCCAATTGTTGGAAAAGACAAGGTTGACCTTGTGGATATTGCCCCCAACCAGATCGCTTCTATTGCAGCTTCTCTGATCCCCTTCCTCGAGCATGACGATGCAAACCGTGCTCTCATGGGTTCGAACATGATGCGCCAGGCAGTGCCACTGCTTACGCCTGAAGCTCCTATCGTCGGCACCGGGCTTGAAAACCTTGTAGCAAGGGATTCAAGGGTGCTTATCAATGCCGAAGGTGAGGGCGTGGTAGAATATGTTGACGCCAATGAGATCATGATCCGCTATCACCGGACTGAAAAAGAAAAACTTGTCAGTTTTGAAGATGATACCAAGGTATACAGGTTGACCAAATTCATGAGGACCAACCAGAACACCTGTGTAAACCTGAGGCCTATCGTCCGCAAAGGCGACAAAGTACAGAAAGGACAGGTGCTTTGCGAGGGGTATGCCACCCGTGACGGTGAACTGGCCCTGGGCCGTAACCTCATGGTTGCATTCATGCCATGGAAAGGCTACAACTTTGAAGATGCTATTGTTATCTCTGAAAAAGTGGTTTCAGAAGATATATTCACTTCCATTCATATTGAGGAATTCACGCTTGAAGTCAGGGATACAAAACGCGGCGTGGAAGAGCTTACCAACGACATCCCCAACGTCAGTACCGAAGCTACAAAAGACCTGGATGAAAACGGTCTTATACGCATAGGCGCCGAGGTTAACGAAGGTGATATCCTCATAGGTAAGATCACCCCGAAAGGTGAAAGCGATCCCACTCCTGAAGAGAAACTGCTTCGCGCTATTTTCGGCGACAAGGCAGGTGATGTTAAAGATGCATCACTCAAGGCACCTCCTTCAATGAAGGGCGTGGTCATCGAGAAAAAATTGTTTTCGAGGATCATCAAGGACAAGAAAGCCAAGACCAAGGAGAAGGATGAGCTCAGGAAGCTTGAGGATGAATTCCAGCAGGATATCCGAAAGTTAAAGGCCAAGCTCGTCGAAAAACTCGGAACTCTTGTCAACAATAAGGTTTCCCAGGGAGTCCTGAACCAGTTCAAGCAGGAAGTCGTTCCCAAGGGAGCCAAGTTCGCCCCGGGAATCCTGACTGATCTGGATTACATGACAATCAACCCGAACAAATGGACTACCGATAAGGATAAGAATGACTTGGTCAAGTCGCTGATCAACAATTACATTATCAAGTACAAGGAAGTACTTGGTGTAAGCAACCGCAAAAAGTTTGTCGCTGTTGTGGGAGATGACCTTCCCGCAGGCATTGTGCAGATGGCAAAGGTGTATATCGCTAAGAAGCGCAAGCTTAAAGTGGGAGATAAAATGGCAGGCCGTCATGGTAACAAGGGTATTGTTGCCAGGATACAAAGGGCCGAAGACATGCCATTCCTTGAAGATGGGACTCCCGTGGATATCGTTCTGAACCCCCTGGGCGTACCTTCGCGTATGAACCTCGGGCAGATCTATGAAACCATTCTCGCATGGGCCGGAACTAAGCTGAACCAGCGTTTCACTACTCCTATCTTTGATGGTGCGCATATTGATGAGATCAATGCCTACCTCGAGAAAGCCGGATTGCCGAGAAACGGTAAAGTGTGGCTTCACGACGGTCTTTCGGGCGAACCTTTCGACCAGCCTACAACCGTCGGTTTCATTTATATGATGAAACTTCATCATATGGTCGACGACAAGATGCATGCACGTTCCATCGGGCCTTATTCGCTAATCACCCAGCAGCCTCTCGGAGGTAAAGCTCAGTTCGGAGGTCAGAGATTTGGTGAAATGGAAGTCTGGGCGCTTGAAGCATTCGGCGCAGCAAACATCCTGCTCGAGATCCTTACAGTGAAATCAGATGATGTTGTGGGAAGGGCAAAGGCTTATGAGTCCATTGTTAAGGGCGAAGTTATGCCGGTTCCCGGAGTTCCCGAATCATTCAACGTGCTTGTGCATGAATTACGCGGCCTCGGGCTGAATATTACAACAGATTAATTCAACACTTGTCAATCAGCAAAATTATGGCATATAAAAAAGAAGGTCCAATAAACAGTATGTATTCCAAGATCACTGTCAGCCTGGCTTCTCCGGAGAAGATCCTGGAGATGTCGAGCGGGGAAGTACTGAAACCTGAGACCATCAATTACAGGACCTACAAGCCCGAAAGGGACGGTTTGTTCTGTGAACGGATCTTTGGGCCCGTAAAAGACTGGGAATGCCACTGCGGAAAATACAAAAGGATACGTTACAAGGGTATCGTTTGCGACCGTTGTGGAGTCGAGGTGACCGAAAAGAAAGTCCGCCGTGAACGCATGGGACACATACAGCTTGTTGTGCCCGTTGCCCATATCTGGTTCTTCCGTTCTTTGCCAAACAAAATAGGGTCCCTTCTCGGCCTTCCGACCAAGAAACTGGAATCCATAATCTATTATGAAAAATATGTCATCATCCAGCCGGGTATAAAAGCCCAGGATGGTTTGAATTACCTGGATTTCCTTTCTGAAGAAGAATATTTCGATATCATTGAGAAGCTTCCCCAGGAAAACCAGTACCTCGATGACAGCGATCCGAATAAATTCGTTGCAAAGATGGGCGCCGAGGCATTGTATGAACTTCTTTCCAGGATAGAACTGGACAAGGAATCGTATAATCTTCGTCACAAGGCCAATACAGAGACCTCCCAGCAGAGGAAAGCCGAAGCCCTCAAAAGGCTTCAGGTTTTTGAATCTTTCAGGGATGCCCAGAAACGCATGGATAACCGTCCCGAGTGGATGATCGTAAAGGTAGTGCCTGTGATTCCTCCAGAACTCAGGCCCCTTGTGCCTCTTGACGGGGGGCGTTTTGCAACCTCCGACCTGAATGATCTCTACCGCAGGGTAATTATCCGCAACAACCGCTTAAAAAGACTTATAGAGATCAAGGCTCCGGATGTCATCCTCCGTAATGAGAAGAGAATGCTCCAGGAAGCCGTTGATTCATTGTTTGACAATTCACGCAAAGCCAGCGCTGTAAAGACCGAGTCGAACAGGGCGTTGAAATCCCTTTCCGACAGTCTTAAAGGGAAACAGGGCCGTTTTCGTCAGAACCTGCTTGGAAAACGTGTTGACTATTCTGGCCGTTCAGTAATTGTTGTCGGTCCCGAACTCAGGCTTAATGAGTGCGGTCTGCCAAAGGAAATGGCGTCGGAACTTTACAAGCCATTCATCATCCGCAAGATGCTTGAGCGGGGTATCGTAAAGACAGTTAAATCGGCCAAGAAGATTGTTGACCGCAAGGACCCGGTTGTGTGGGATATCCTTGAAAATATCATGAAGGGGCACCCTGTCATGCTCAACCGTGCTCCTACACTTCACCGCTTAGGTATCCAGGCATTCCAGCCGAAACTTATTGAAGGTAAGGCCATACAGCTTCACCCGCTGGTATGTACCGCTTTCAACGCCGACTTTGACGGTGATCAGATGGCCGTGCATGTTCCCCTGGGAAATGCAGCAATACTGGAAGCACAGCTTCTCATGCTTGCTTCACATAATATCCTCAACCCTGCCAACGGGGCGCCTATCACGGTGCCTTCACAGGACATGGTGCTTGGTCTTTATTATATGACCAAAGCCCGCAAGACCGACAGCGACCGTAAAGTCAGGGGAGAAGGGATGTCATTCTACTCGCCCGAAGAAGTCATCATTGCCTATAATGAAAAGAAGGTTGACCTTCATGCCATCATCAAGGTCAGGATGAACCTGCTCGAAGACGGAAAGGAAGTGAGCACCACTATGGAAACTACTGTAGGACGTGTGATCTTCAACCAGGTTGTTCCCAGGGAGTATGGTTATATTAACCAGCTTCTTACCAAAAAATCATTGCGCGATATTATCGGCGCCATCCTTAAGAAAACAGGCACAGCCAAAACAGCCAAGTTCCTCGACGATATCAAGGACCTTGGATACAGCATGGCTTTCAAGGGAGGACTTTCGTTCAACCTTGACGACGTTATCGTTCCGCAGATCAAGGAAACCCTGGTCAGCAATGCTTCAGCCGAAGTTGATGAGGTAGTGAGCAACTACAACATGGGTTTCATCACCAACAATGAAAGGTACAACCAGATCATCGACATCTGGACCCATACGAATTCACAGCTGACTGTTTCGCTGATGAACCAGTTGACGAAAGACAAGCAGGGTTTCAACCCGGTTTATATGATGCTTGATTCAGGCGCCCGTGGTTCCAAGGAACAGATCCGCCAGCTTTCAGGTATGCGTGGTCTTATGGCCAAACCGCAGAAATCGGGAGCCAGCGGTGGTGAAATTATTGAAAACCCCATCCTTTCCAACTTCAAGGAAGGCCTTTCGGTTCTCGAGTACTTTATCTCGACCCACGGTGCCCGTAAGGGTCTGGCCGATACCGCTCTGAAAACAGCCGATGCAGGTTATCTTACCCGCCGTCTGGTAGACGTTTCCCAGGATGTTATCATCTCCGAAGAAGATTGCGGAACATTACGCGGTCTCACCATCACGGCCCTCAAGAAAGCAGAGGAAGTCGTAGAATCCTTATATGACAGGATCCTCGGCAGGGTTGCTTTGCACGACATATATCATCCGCAGTCAGGAAAAATGATTATTGCAGCAGGGCAGGAAATAACCGAAGAGATTGCTCTTATGATTGACGATTCCCCTGTGGAAGGCGTTGAGATCCGTTCCGTTCTTACCTGCGAAGCAAAGAAAGGTGTTTGCGCCAAGTGCTACGGACGTAACCTGGCAACAGGCCGCCTTGTTGAGAAAGGCGAGGCCGTGGGTGTAATTGCAGCACAGTCAATCGGCGAACCCGGTACACAGCTTACCCTCCGTACCTTCCACGTGGGAGGTGTCGCAGGCGTTAACATTGCCAGCGCATCAAGGATAGAAGCCAAGTATGACGGGGTTCTCGAAATCGATGAACTTCGTTCAGTGAGTTTCCAGGCAGAATCAGGTGACAAATTTGAGATCGTTATTGGCCGTTCTGCCGAAATGAGGATCGTTGACAAGAATACGCGCATCGCCCTTACATCGGCTCACATCCCATACGGCGCGAAGCTGTATTTCAAGAATGAAGCGGAAGTAAAGAAGGGCAACCTCATCAGCGACTGGGATCCGTATAATGCCGTGATTCTTTCGGAAGTTGCCGGTAAGATCGATTTTGAGAACATCCAGGAAGGTATGACTTTCCGCGTTGAATCGGATGAACAGACCGGTTACCATGAAAAGGTGATCATCGAATCACGCCAGAAGGGTAAGAACCCTGCCATCAACATACTTGATTCAACCAAGGAAATCGTCAAGATCTACGATATCCCTGTTGGTGCGCATATTATTATTGAGAATGGGGCAAAGATCAAGGCCGGTGAGGTTCTTGTTAAGATCCCGCGTGCCATAGGTAAGGCAGGTGACATCACGGGTGGTTTACCAAGGGTAACAGAGCTGTTTGAAGCACGTAACCCGTCGGATCCCGCCGTCGTATCTGAAATTGACGGCGTGGTATCATTCGCCAAGAAACTGAAGAGAGGCAACCGCGAAGTTATAATCACTTCCAAGACAGGAGAAGAAAAGCGTTACCTGATACCGACATCGAAACAGATACTTGCACAGGAAAACGACTATGTAAAGGCAGGGATTCCTTTATCAGACGGCGCTCTTACGCCAAGCGACATCCTTGCCATCAAGGGTCCCATGAAGGTCCAGGAATATATCGTCAATGAAATCCAGGAAGTTTACCGTTTGCAGGGTGTGAAGATCAACGACAAGCATTTTGAGACCATTGTAAGGCAGATGATGCGCAAGGTCGAGGTCGAAGATCCGGGCGACAGCCGTTTCCTTGAAGGTGAACTTGCCAACAAGATTGATTTCCAGGATGAGAATGACTGGATCTATGGTAAGAAAGTTGTTGAGGATCCCGGTGATTCCTCTACTTTCAAATCAGGCCAGATCATCAGCGCACGTAAACTCCGCGATGAGATTTCGATGCTGAAACGCAAGGACAAGAAACTTGTTGAGGCACGCGATGCAAAACCGGCTACGGCAAGGCAGGTACTCCAGGGAATCACAAGGGCTTCGCTGCAAACACGCAGCTGGCTCTCGGCAGCATCTTTCCAGGAGACCACCAAGGTGCTTACCCAGGCTGCGATCAACGCACGCGAAGACGACCTCGCAGGTCTGAAGGAAAACGTTATCGTTGGACATCTTATCCCTGCAGGTACCGGTTTGCGTGAATATGAGAACCTGATCGTCGGCAGCAAGGAAGAATACGAAGCATTACTCGCATCCAAAGAAGAGGATTAATATGCAGGACAATAAAAACCAGGCAAACCAGAACCAGATCAATATCGAGATCTCTGATGAAGTGGGCGAAGGCATCTATTCAAACCTCGCGATTATCACACACTCCCCGGCAGAATTCATTATTGACTTCGTCAAGATGATGCCGGGCGTGCCCAAGGCCAAGGTGAAATCAAGGATCATCCTGACCCCGCAGCATGCCAAGAGGCTTTACAAGGCGCTCAAGGAGAATGTTGCCAAGTACGAGGCTACTCACGGCGATATCCGCGACTCGGAAGGCGAGATCCCCTTCAATATGGGAATGCCTGGCCAGGCCTGAAACACATACATTCAGACCATAAACTTTACTTAATTTATTGCTGGAAAGATCCTGCCTCACGCAGGATCTTTCCATTTTATATGACTGCGGATGGCTGATTCCCTGCCATCCAATCATTTCGTTCGGGGCAAGCCGTACTCCGGATCCCGTTTTTTTCATGCTATGAAAAAGATCGGGAAAACAAGTATTACTCTATATTTGCATTTCAATTTTTCAGGGAATTGGGGCCGGAACATCCGAAAATACAGAATGTAGTGATCATTGGTGCCGGTAACCTGGCCACTCACCTGGCTCTTGCCCTGCACAAAAAAAGGGTGAATGTTGTACAGGTGCTTAACCGTTCAAGACAGGCAGGGGAGAGGCTGGCGCGAAGGGTTCATGCACAGTATAAAGCCGGTTTCAGCGGAGCCGGTTTCAAGGCTGACCTCTTTATCCTCGCAGTAAGTGATTCTGCTATTAAAGAGGTTGCCGGCCAGCTCGGTCTTAAGGATCAATTCCTGGTCCATACCTCAGGCTCGGTGTCTATGGAAACCCTTTCCAGGGCATCTTCGAATACCGGGGTCTTTTATCCGCTTCAGACTTTCTCAAAGAACAAACCTGTAAATTTCAGTAAAATCCCTGTTTGTATAGAAGCCAATACCCCGGGGAATGAAGAAAAACTGTTGCAGCTTGGAAGGCTTATCAGCAGCAGGGTACTGCCTTTGAGCAGCGAACAGCGCAAAGTACTTCACCTGACTGCGGTTTTTGCAGGAAATTTTTCAAGTTTCATGTACACCATAGCGGAGGATCTTCTCAAAAAGCATGATATCCCTTTCAGCCTTCTGAAACCCCTGATCCGGCAGACTGCTGAAGCTGCAAAGCATGAAGATGTTTTTAGCAGACAAACAGGCCCGGCGATAAGGGAGGATTCAAAAATCATGGACGAACATATTGAGATGCTTGCAGGATATGAGGTTTATATGGATATTTACGACCTGATCAGCAAGAGTATAATCAAACACAAGAGCAGGAATGACTAATTACAAGGAATTACTCAGGCATATTACCACCTTTATTTTCGATTATGATGGTGTGCTTACCGACGGCATGGTGATAATGACCAGCCAGGGTGAAGGCCACAGGATATCCAGCGTCAAGGACGGCTATGCAATTCAGCTGGCTGTCAGGAACGGATATAATGTGGCAGTGATCTCGGGTGCGGTTTCAAAATCACTTGAGCACAGGATGAAAGCACTGAACGTTCATGATCTTTTTATGGGCATTGAAAATAAGATTGAATGTTTCCATAAATATCTTACCGATAAAAACCTTAAACCTGAACAGGTGCTCTATATGGGTGATGATATTCCCGATTACGAAGTCATGCTTGAATCGGGGGTTTCGACCTGCCCGGCCGATGCTGCAGAAGAGATCAGGAAGATTGCAAAATATATCTCCCACTGCAACGGGGGTAAAGGATGTGCCAGGGATGTGATAGAACAGGTGATGAAGGTACAGGGGAAATGGATGAATGATAGTGCGCATAAGTGGTAAAAATAAGTAGCGAAGTAGCGAAGTAGCGAATGACGAATTGAAAATTGATCATGTCAACCGAGAAACAATCAATGCTTAGCAAGGCAGGGAAACTCATTGGATTCATCCGGCCTCCCAACCTGCTTATCATTATCCTGACCCAATTCCTGCTGAGGTATTGTCTTTTTGCACCATTCCTTTACAGCGGGGACACAGAGGTGATGTCACCCCTCCTCGATTTCTCTCTTCTTTGCCTGGCAACTCTCCTGATTACTTCGGGAGGTTATGTGATCAATGATTATTTTGACGTGAAGATCGATGAGATCAATAAGCCCGCCTACCTGGTGGTGGGGAAGATCATACCCGGCAGAACTGCAATTAAATGGCATATTCTACTCACAGGCATGGGATGCATTATAGGGTTTTACCTTGCATACAGGATACGGGTCCTGAGTTTCGGCTTTATTTTTCCTGCCGTGGGCCTTCTTTTATGGTTTTATTCGGCAAAATACAAGCGGCTGTTGTTCTGGGGTAATCTCATCGTTGCCCTTTTGTCGGCTCTTGTCGTTATTATCGTCTATGTTTTTGAATTTTTCTGGCTAAGGCTGCATACCGAGTTCTTTGCCGATCTCATCCCCGATCTTTTCTGGTTCGGGAAACTGTTCCTGGCCTATGCCCTCTTTGCTTTCCTGGTAACATTTTACAGGGAGGTCATCAAGGATATGGAAGACGTAAAAGGTGATGCCAGAGTAGGCTGCCGTAGCATCCCCATTGTTTTTGGCATAAATGCCAGCCGGGGTATTGTAACCCTGCTCGTTGTACTCACCATTATTCTCCTTAGCTATACCATGCTGGTGCTTTACCGACTGAACCTGATGATGGTTTTCTGGTATCTCGCTGTAACAGTGCTTTTACCTATGATATATCTGATTTACAGGGCCTTCAAATCTAATACTCCCGAGGAATATCACATCATGAGCAATATCTGCAAAATCATCATGGTGGCCGGGGTTTTATCCATGCAACTTATCGCAATCAGCAAATAATATGATAAACAAGCGTTTAGAAGGTTACCATCTTGTCCTGGCATCGGGTTCCCCGAGGCGTCAGTACCTGCTTAAGGAACTGGGACTTGATTTCGAGATCTGCACAACCTATGTAAAGGAGGAATACCCGGACGGGCTTGCCCCAACCGAGATAGCGACATACCTGGCAGAGCTTAAAGCAGCCAGTTTTGATACTTCACGAATGAACCAGAAATCCATCCTGATCGCAGCTGACACTATTGTGGTGCTTGGCGATGAGATACTCGGGAAGCCTGCCAATCATGATGAAGCAGTGATCATGCTGAAAAAGCTGTCGGGTAAAAAGCATGATGTGATCACTGCAGTCTGCCTTAAGTCAAGAAAAAAGAACAAGACCTTCCATGTGCGGTCCACTGTTTATTTCAAAGAGCTCAGCCTCGAGGAGATTGAATATTATATCAGAAATTTCCAGCCTTTCGACAAGGCAGGTGGTTACGGGGTACAGGAATGGATAGGTTATATCGGCATCAGCAAGATCGAAGGCTCTTTTTTTAATATTATGGGCCTGCCGGTCAAGGAATTATATGAGGAACTGATACTTTTCTGATCCTTCCCCCAATCTATGAACAATAAAAAATGAAAGCAAAGCCAATCATACTGCTTACCAACGACGACAGCGTAAAAGCGCCGGGATTAAGGTTCCTTATTGACTGTGTGAGGCCATTCGGAAAAGTGGTCGTGGTCGCACCCGACCGTCCTCAGTCCGGCACTGCACACGCCGTCACCGTAAACCACCCGCTTCGCCTCGAATTGCTTTGCAAGGAAAAAGATTATGAAGAATACAGCTGCAACGGGACACCTGCCGACTGCGTAAAACTGGCTTTCAAAGTCGTTCTCAAAAAGAGAGCCGATTTCCTTTTCTCAGGTATCAATCATGGCAGCAATTCATCCATCAATATCATTTATTCGGGCACCATGGCAGCGGTTTTCGAAGGCGCCCTTGCAGGGGTGAGTTCGGCCGGATTTTCGCTTGCCGATTATCGTTTGACAGCCGACTTTAAACCATCGGCTGTCTATATAAAAAAAATCATCGCTGAAGTAATCAAAAATGGCCTGCCTCGAGGGGTTTGCCTTAATGTAAACATCCCTGCCATCCCTGAGAAAAAAATTAAAGGGATCAAAGTGTGCAGGCAGGCTGAAGGTACATGGCAGGAGGATTTTGATGCCCGGACAGACCCCCAGGGCAGGAGATATTACTGGATGACCGGAGTTTTCATTAAAACCGGGCATGGCAGCGATACTGACGAATCGGCACTCGAAAACGGATATATTTCTGTTGTGCCTGTACAGTTTGACTTCACTGCCAATAAAGCGCTTGAGCCCATTTCAAACTGGTTCTCATGAAGTATTATATCATAGCGGGAGAAGCTTCGGGCGACCTTCATGCCTCGAACCTGGTTAGGGAACTCAGCTTGCTCGACGGGCAGGCCTCTTTCAGGGGTTGGGGCGGGGACCTTATGAAGAAGGAAGGTGTGGAACTGGTAAGGCATATCCGCGACCTTGCTTTCATGGGCTTTCTCGAAGTTGTTTCCCATCTTCCCCGGATATTGGGCAACCTGAAATTCTGTGAAAATGACATCCTTCAGTTTAACCCTGATGTTCTGATACTTGTCGATTACCCAGGTTTCAACCTTAGGATCGCCCGTTTTGCAGCTTCAAGGAGGATACGTGTGTTTTATTATATTTCTCCCCAGCTCTGGGCCTGGAAATCATCGCGGGTTAAAACGATAAGGGATACAGTTGATCATATGTTCGTGATCCTGCCGTTTGAACAGGAATTCTACAGGAAATACGGAGTTAATGCCGATTTCCCCGGCCATCCTCTTCTTGATGTAATTCATGAGGGCATGAAGCTGAAGGACAGGAGCGAATTCCTTCGGATGAACGGGCTTGAAGATAAACCATTGATCGCGCTTCTCCCGGGTAGCCGTAAAATGGAGGTCAGAAGCATGCTTTCGGTGATGCTGGAAGTGATACCCTCATTCCCCGATCACCGGTTTGTGATTGCAGCTGCACCTTCATTGCCTGAGGATTTTTATACTTCAATTACAGGAAATGCAAAAGTAGGGGTTGTCTCAGGCCAGACTTATGACCTTCTCAGTAATTCAGTGGCCGCCCTGGTTACTTCCGGAACTGCCACTCTTGAAACAGCATTGATGAATGTGCCTCAGATTGTCTGCTATAGAGGCAACGCAGTTTCTTATGAAATAGCACGACGAATAGTGAAGGTCGACTACATTTCACTGGTTAATCTTATTGCCAGGCGGTCTGTGGTTAAAGAACTGATACAGAATGATTTTACAAGGGAAAGCCTTGACAGGGAGCTGAAACAGCTGCTTCAGCCCGGGAACCGGGAACCTGTTCTCAAAGGCTACAGGCAGGTGAAGGATATGCTTGGGGGAAGCGGGGCTTCGGGAAGGGCAGCTGCTAAAATGGTACAATATTTGACGGAAAAATCAGTTAAATAATAGGAAAACAGTAAAAGCAAGTACAGAGAATTCAACGATTATGAAGAAAAAGAACTTTATTATTTTCAGCCTGATGGTTTTTGGAATTACCGCAGGAGTGATGGCGCAGGCTCAGCAGAATCCAAACAGTCAACCCCAGAAGACCACGAAAAAGGTTGAAACATTGCAACTTGCACCGGGTAATGGTGATACTACGAAGAAGGGAGCCAATCCCTTACTGCATCAGCAGTCGAAAGAAATATCTCCAAAAGAGAAAGAAGCCCAGAAGTATTTTGTGGCGGGTACTACCAAGTCACAGGCCGGTGATTTTGACGGGGCAATACAGGATTTTACCAAATCACTCGAGAGTTTTGAAAGCGCCAACGCATTTATGGCAAGAGGTTATTGTTACTGGATGCAGAATGAATTTGGCATGGCCCTTGAAGATGAGACCAAGTCCCTCAATAAATTCAAGAACAACTCAAGTGCTTATTTTATCAGGGGAGCCTGCAAATTTCACCTGGGTGATATAAACGGAGCGGAAACCGACCTCAAGGCTGCCCTGAACATAGATCATAAAAATGCAGCCGCTTTCAATTATATGGCCGCAGTCAAACTTCAGAAGCAGGATTATAAGGAAGCTCTTGAGAATTATTCTGCGGTAATTAAAATCGATTCGAATTTTGCAGATGTGTTCACCAACCGCGGACTTGTCCGCCATAACCTCCAGGACTATCGCGGCGCTATTACCGATTATAATGTTGCCCTGAAAAAAAATCCTAAAAATGTTTCGGCCCTTAACAACCGCGCTGCAGCCAAAATCGCTCTCAATGATTTCAAAGGGGCACTTGACGATCTGAACAAGGCAATAGCGCTGGATCCCAGGGGTACGGATGCATATAACAACCGCGGCAGGGCCAAACAGGCCCTTGGGGATACCCAGGGTGCATGCCAGGACTGGAACACTGCATTTGACCTTGGCAGCACCGATTCCAAAGACCTCATAATCAAATTCTGCAAGTAAATCTTCGATGAAAAAGGCATATGCCTTATTTCTGACCATAATTGCTTTTTCCTTTTTGTTTTGCAGCCTGGCCTCTGCCCAGGTAAAGGCGAATAAGACCTATATAGATTCAGGAATTCTCAAAGCCAGGCTGGGCGATTACAACTCCGCGCTTAAGGACCTGAACAAGGCTGTTGCAACCGATTCAGGCAGCGCCGAAGCATGGTATAACCGGGGTGTCCTTAAATATGAAATGAAAGACTACCAGGGGGCAATAAAGGATTACGACCGGGTAGTTGAATTGCGGCAATCCTATTCTGAGCCGTTTTTCAACAGGGCCCTGGCAAAGGATGCCATCAGGGATTATGACGGCGCGATCAGGGATTATTCCAAGGCCATAGGATTGAAAGCAGATAATCCTGAAGCCTTTTATAACAAGGCACTGGACCTGATGGAACTGGAAAATTTTCAAGAGGCCATGATGAATTTTACACGGGCGCTTCAGTACAAACCTGTGTTTCCCGAGGCCACTTACAACAGGGGGTTATGCAGTTTCAGGCTTAAGGATTACAAAGCCGCTATAGAGGATTTCAATAATGCCATCCGTCTCGATTCTCTGCAGGCCGACTACTACGCCAGCCGGGGAGCCGCTTTTGCCAGCCTCAAACAATTAAATGACGCCTGCCTCGATTGGGAAAAGGCGGGTGCTATGGGCAATGAGCAGTCCAGAGCCTATCTTGAAAAATATTGCAAAAAATAATGCCACTTTTCATTAGTTCAGGGATTAAGTCCTGAGACAATAATGAAAAGTCATGAATTTCTGGAGACCTGTACCTTTACTGAGGCTGGTGTTCCCGTTTTTATCGGGGATCATTCTGGGCCAGGTATTTAAGCATCCTCTCCCGGTTCTCCTCTTTACTTCGGTACTGATTGTACTTAACCTGCTGCTCATACTTCTGCATTGGTTTGCATTAAGCTTTAAATTACGGTGGATGTCGGGCTCGGTCATATTGGCCGCATTCGTTGTTTCAGGCTTTTACCTGTCAAATGTAAGTTCGGCTGGTAATACGGAGGAGGTTCCCGATTTTGAATCAAAACTTGTTTTACTGGTCAGGATCAGCGACTGTCCTGTACTAAAAAAGAACTGTACTGCTGCAGTATGCGATCTTTTTTGCATCCATGATTCAGGCCGGTGGAAGCCCTTCAACAGCAAACTGTACATCAGGGTTTATAACAGCAAAAACTCCGGTTCTCCAGGCATGTTGAATTACGGAGATTATTACCTTGTTTACGGAAGGCCCGAAAAACTTAAGTTCTTCACAAACAGCCATTCCTTTAATTTCAGGGAGTACCTCTTCAGCAAAGGCCTGAGGTATGAACTTGGCAGCAGCCCAGACCTTTGTTACAGGCTTCCCGGGAGCCACAGTATGAATGTAAGCCGTTTTGCTTTCAGCATACGAGACCGGTTGTTGGGCATCCTGAGGCAGAAAGGGATTGCTGGTCAGGAGTTCTCTGTTGCCGCGGCCCTTCTTCTTGGTTATGTCGATGATATCGACAGCAGGCTCAAATCAGCTTTTGCCGCAAGCGGCACTATGCACATCCTCTCGGTTTCGGGTATGCATGTAGGGATCATTTTTATGTTCCTTGAAACAGCGCTTTCATTCCTGGCAAAATTCCGCAAAGGGATTTACCTGAAATCCCTGATCGAACTGTTGTTTATCTGGGCTTATGCTGCGGTTACAGGATTCTCACCTGCCGTGCTCAGGGCTGCAGCCAGCCTTGGTTTTTTAATTATCGGCAAAACCATCAGGCGCAAGCCCGAAATGCTGAACGTGATCAGCGCCTCGGTATTCTTTTTACTGGTTATGAATCCCGCTATCCTAACCGATGTGGGCTTCCAGCTTTCATACCTTGCCGTTACAGGGATCGTTTTAATGTATAAACCCATTTACGACCTTTATATTACACACCACTGGCTGCCAAACAAGATCTGGGCGCTGGTGGCAGTCTCCATTGCCGCCCAGATCGCGACTCTGCCATTGAGCCTTTACTATTTTCACCGTTTCCCGAATTACTTTGTCATTTCAAACCTGGTGATAGTCCCATTGTCGAACGGAATCATCCTGATGGGGATACTGGCCCTGGCCCTGTCATCCCTGCCATTTATAGGCAATCTTGTGATCATGGCATTAAAGCTGCTTTTAATAGGCCTTAATAAAAGTGTTATGTGGATAGCTTCCCTGCCAGGCTCAGTCACTTCGGGCTTTTTTCCTGATGTTCCTGAAGTGGTTCTACTGTACCTTATCATCATTTCAGCCTTCCTTTTTTTTACTGTTAAACAGCCGAAATTTCTGTTGCTTGCCCTTTCATGCCTGCTAATGCTGGAGTTTCACGGCCTGGCAATAAAATCCGGAGGTCCATCGCCCCAAAGGCTTTTTATTCACCAGGACAGCCAGGGTTATGTAGTAAGGCTGGTTAAGGGGAGGAGGGAAGTCTGTTTTTATTCAGGACTGCGGATGATGAAGGATCCCTTTATCTCAACCCAGGTCGTCAACGAGCGTATGGCCGGCAATGTGGATATTGTTCAGGACCGCTGGATTAATTTCAAAGGATGGCAGAAGGTTTGCGGGTTCCCGCGCATCGGCCGTTTCGGGAATATGATGGTGACAGGTGACCGCAGGATCTTCATCCTTGACTCGCCCCTGGGTAATACCCTGAAGTTAAAGACCCATGCAGATATCCTTCTGATCTGTTCTGTTACGGGTGCCCGGATTGAGAAACTGAAAGAAATCTTTAATCCGGCAATTATCCTCAACGTATCAACTGCCTCTCGTTCAAGAGTTTTACGCTGGTCGGATGAGGCCCGTAAGTACCGGATACTGTTTTATGACCTGAGATCAGCGGGATTTTACCAGGAACAATTTTAATTTTTTTGAAAATCAGGAAAAAAGATATACTTTTGCAGTCACAATCAAGGACTGGTAGTTCAGCTGGTTAGAATGCCGCCCTGTCACGGCGGAGGTCGCGAGTTCGAGTCTCGTCCAGTCCGCAAAAATAAATCGAAGATCCCTGTAACAAAGCAAGTTGCGGGGTTTTTTATTTCTAAAATGGGGGGTGACATCGATGTGAGTAATACAGTTTTACCCTGTTTTCAAATGCCTATTTGCTTCTACACTTAACGTATTCACATTTACCACATCCTACGCCGGGGCTCATCAAACTGCGCTGGTACCCACACCAGCCTCCATCAGGAATAGTTGCTTCTGCTCCCTTATTTCCAGCGCATCGGCAGAGGTCGCTTTTTGCAGTCGACTTATCCGCTCCGTTTCCTGCTTTATTCGTTCCAGTAACTCATGACCTGATTCAGGGATGCAGCCTGGTCTTATAACCCCATTGCTATTTTCTTTCTAAAGACATTAGCCGGCTTCCTTGGTTTGTTGCAAGATCTCGCTACATTTGTAACAATAGCTAAACCAATAACCGATGTACATAACCAACCTGAGCCATTTTCTTGACAGGCAGGGAAACATTGTAAAAGAAATGCACAAGGAAGGCAGGGAAATGGCAGGCTTCCTCGCTTTAATTGTCGATGCTGCCACCAAAGAAATTGAGCCGCAGACAATGGCAACCATCATTCGATGCCATAACAAGAAATGCGCTGGCACCATTGAAATAGTGGTTGGATCAGAAAGGGATGAAATAATGTGGATGTGCACACATTGCGACGAGGCTGGAAAGATCAGCGGGTGGCAGAAGACCAGGTGGGACAATCGGGTATAACAGTATCAAGGTCTGCCGGCAATTATCCTTTCCTTATTCATGCTTTTAAGTTTTAGGTTTTTTTACGAAATAATTAAGCTTATTATCCTTACGCTGTTGGTATCTGTCTCTTGTTTCTTGCTCTTTACTTTTATCATCAATAAATATTGTGGTTCTGCCCCCGTCAAGGGTTATTGGGTATAAACCTATTAGTGAACCTGATAATAGTTTTGAATCGGGAACTTTATGTCGGTTATGTTCCTGCATCATTCGGTATTCCAGCGTGGTTTTTTTCATTTTTCGTTTTTTTCCATAAGTTTGGAAATGTAAAATCCTTGGTATTTCTACAAGATACGGACAATTTTTGTATTTTTCAAGATAAAGCTTTATACAACTGCTGGTCGTTGTCGTTTTTAACCCCTGCAGCAAGCCATCCTTCGGAAAAAACAAAAACCGCGGTCTGTTGACTGACCACGGTTTTCATACAATAGGAAATATTCAAACTGATTAACAGTTTTCAAAACGGAATTTAACTGAAAACTTTTGGTTGTAAAAATGCAGTACGTCTTTTGCGCTTACATCCGAAAGCTGATCTTTCACATAGTCTTCGATGCGCTTTGAAGGCGCGGCTACCTGTTCTACCTTGATCATTCCTTCATCGGTCAGGGAGAATGTTACGGAAATTTCGCCTCGTTCTTCCTTGCTGAGCGAAAAGGCTGGATATTTAACAGCATCTACAATGATAGTATTAAGTTTTTCCTTTTCAATGGATTTAAATACTGAGGCGGAATGATCCTTTGCAAAAAGGCTATACGTGCCCGGAACACTGATAAACATCAGGGTTAAAAGGGAAATATATATGGTTGTCTTTTTCATGGTTTTCTTTGATTAATTAAATTTAGACTAAATCCATGCAAAGATAAAATAAAAATGACTTATGTCAATCTTTTTAACATTTAATCTCTCCCTTCCCACAGTTTAACAAGGATGTAATCATCATTGCGCAAACAGCGTATAAACAATTGTTTGAAAAGGTAAATGCAATGGAAGCTGGATGCAACGATTATATCGTGAAGCCTGTTGATAGTAAATTGCTGCTGGGATTAATACGGAAACATTTGCCCATTTACCAATGATTCTAACGAACGCCTCATTGAAAAAAAGCCGCCTTTGCAGGGCGGCTTTTTTTGTTATAAAAAGAATAGACTTCAGAAGACTGAAGGTTCTCAGAACTTTCCTTGCTTGTCTTTCTTTTCCTTTTTCTCAAGCCTTTTTTCTTTCAAAGTTTTTGTCGGCTCTTTTTTTACACTCTTTTTAACATCTTTTCCTTTTGACATACTTTGGATTTTGATGGTTAATAATATTTCTTTACTGCCGGATGTATTAAAGCACAAAAATACGGATTATCATGGTTCCTTGATGAAATCCTCCTGAGAAGTAAGTTTTATCTCTGGTTTCTTGTCTTTTAAAAGCTCAGCGTTCAGTTTCGGGAGCTCATTGCTTACGAATGCATTTACTTCGGTGATGACTTTCCCCGATTCCAGGGCCAGGAGATCAAGCCCCTGTACCTGTGAATCGGTAGGTTTACCGGGATACTGCATGATTGAACCATAAATAAAAGCTATCTTTTCACGCAGTCTTTCTTCCCCGGTTATTTTACCTTCCCGGGTGGAAACGATCCTGGAATGCAGGGTATCCATCCTCACTGAAATGGTCAGAAGCTTCTTTGACATGGATTTAGAAACAAGGCCTGAGAGTTTCTTCGACTGGTCGCGGATTTCCCTCACCTGCCTGTCGGTATAGGCCAGGGTTTGCAGCAGGTCGTAGGCCTTCATAATCACGTTTTGCCGGATTTCACGTTCCTGCAGTGAATACATTGACTTGGGATCGGCAAGCAGCCTGATCTTTGTTTCATAAACATCATTGTTCCTGAAAAGTTTCACGGTATATTCACCCGGGGAATAGTTGGGGCCCGAAAATGCCGACCCTTCAATCTGGGGCGATACAGGCACTTTGGGTGGTTTCATCTGTATGCTCCACTTCACAACGTTGATCCCTTTGCGCATACCCGCAGGCAACCTCTTGATCATTTTACCTCCTGCATCGTAGATCTCAAGGTGAATATCTCCAAACAGGTGCCGTTTCTTCATGTAATATATAATTGAAGCTGCTTCCTGGGGAACCTGTCCCACGTACTCATCATCCCCGTTCCATTGCTGTACGTATGAATTCTCGCGTATGACATAGTCTTTCGGGTTCAGCCATTTCACATCCGATTCAAGCACTTCCCTAGAGATCTGCCGTAAAGGAGAAATATCATCGATGATCATGATGCCTCTTCCATGGGTAGCCAGCACAAGCGATTGCTCCTTTTGATGGAAAACCATGTCCATAACCGGCACCCTGGGAACATTACCTTTGAAAAATGACCAGGCCTGGCCCCCGTCTATCGAAAGGTAAAGACCTCCCTCTGTGCCGAGGAAAAGAAGATCAGGTTTTACCAGGTCCTCTTTTATAATGTGGCAGTACGCATGAATTGCAGTGTCGGCAAGGGATTTCCATGTTTTCCCAAGATCGGTTGATTTGAAAACATAAGTTGTTTTGTCTCCCATTCGGTGGCCGTCGAAAGTTGCATACACAGTGTTTTTATCGAAATGACCGGGTTCAACGTACGAACACCAGGTGCAGGCCGGCAAGCCGGTGATGTTTCTTACCACATTGGTCCAGGTTTTTCCGCCGTCGGCAGTGACCTGAAGGTTGCCGTCATCTGTCCCTGACCATATAATAAGGCTGTCGAGGGGGGACTCATTGATGGTGTATATCGTACAATGGTTCTCTGCGGATGAGTTATCAACCGTAAGTCCGCCCGATTTTTCCTGTTTCAGCTTTTTAGGGTCAGCAGTCGTGAGGTCGGGTGAGATCCTGGTCCAGGATTCCCCGCGGTTGCTGGTTTTGAACAGGTATTGGGCCCCTGCATAAAAGCGGTTACTTGTTGGGCTGAATACCATAGGCGCATTCCAGTTGAAACGGAGTTCTTTGGTGTCCTTGTCCCTGAACGGGATGAGCGATTTGAATTCCCCTGTCTTCAGGTAGTATCTTGCGATCTTTCCCCCCTGGAACTGCCAGTAGAGGATATTGGAATCAAGTTTGTCACAGTAAACATAAAAACCATCGCCAAATCCCACGCTCTTCCAACTGCTGTTGGTGATGCCGTTGGATGACCTTGACGGTCCATACCATGACCCGTTATCCTGCAAGCCTCCGTAAACATTGAACGGTTCGGCATTGTCAACGCTCACATGATAAAACTGGGAAACCGGCAGGTTGCGCATCATCCTCCAGGTATTCCCTTTATCCATAGAATAATATACCCCGCCATCAGTCCCCATATAGATCAGGTTATTATCTTTTTTGCTGATGTAGACAGGGTGGCAGTCGCTGTGATAATTTCCTCCTTCAACAGCAGCTGAACTGAAGGTCTTGCCACCATCAACGCTTTTACTGATATTGGAGCCCGGCTTGTAGATCACATTGGTGTCAAGCGGATCAGGTGCCAGGTAAGAAAAATAGAACGGCCTGTCGTTCACTGCTTCCGAAGTAGTTAATAATGCCCATGTTTTTCCCTGGTCTGATGAGCGGTACAAACCCGTTTTTGTTGCTTCAATAAGTGCGTAAACCACTTCTGATTTCACAGGAGAAACTGAAACGGATATCCTTCCGAGCATGCCTTCAGGCATGCCGTTGCTTATCTTTGCCCACGTTTTGCCCGCGTCGGCCGACCTGTAAAGCCCGCTGCCCTTGCCTCCCGAACTAAACGACCATGGAGTCCTTCTGAATTCCCACATCGCGGCATACATGATATCAGGGTTCTTCCAGTCAACAGCGATATCGCTGCAACCGGTGTTCTCATCAACATAAAGCACCTTGTCCCAGATCTTGCCTCCATCGTTTGTTCTGAACAAACCCCTGTCGGCACTTGAATTCCACAGGTTCCCAAGGGCTGCTGCAAACACTATGTCGGAGTTCCTCGAATCAACTACGATCTTTGCAATCCTTTCAGTCTTTTCAAGGCCCATCTTCTTCCAGGTATCTCCTCCGTTGTTGGTTCGGTAAATGCCGTCGCCCACCGAAACTGAATTTCTTACCCAGACCTCGCCGGTGCCTACCCAGACTGTATCGGGATGCTGCTGGTCGATGGCTATGGAACCTATGCATTGCGTGTATTTTTCGAACACGGGTTTAAAAGTGGTTCCGTAATTCTTCGATTTCCAAACACCTCCAGTGGCGGCCCCTACATATAAAACTGCAGGGTTTTTGTCCAGCGCATCAAGGGCGGTGATGCGGCCGCTCATGGTAGCCGGACCGATTTGCCGGGCCTGTATGTCACCGAAAGTATTTTCATCGACTTTTATACGGTCCTGGGCCTGCGTCAGTGTTGCAGTAATGCAAAAAAGGAAGGCGATAATGATTTTGATCACCAGTTTCATAAGCTGAAATTATAATGTGATTATTTTTTTACCGGGGTAATCGGGGGTTTTACAAAGACATTGTCATCAATATCGACGTTCACCTCGGTTTTTTCAATGACCACCGAGTAAACTGTCTGTTCCTTGATCTTTGTACTGATGGTCATGGCCATCTGAACGCCGTTGATATCCTTGTAGCCGGTGTAAAACGTTTCACTCTCGGTTTCATTCCCCTGTATTTTAATTTTTGAGGATGTTTTCAGGAGGATAAAGCTGTCAGCCTCGATATAGTAAACGTCAATGTCGCCATTGGCTTTGGTAACTTTTATTTTATAAGTGCTTGAGCCTTCCATATCTTCTTTCCCGAGCAGTTCAACCTTGTGTCCTTTTTCTTTCCAGTTATACAGAGGCCCTTCAAGATCGGCCTGCTCTTTCATATTCTTGACCTCATCGGGATTCATGTCCTGGGGAGCAGATGAACCTGACCAGGGGATTACATTCCAGCCTGCTGTACCATCGAAGCACTGAATCATTTTATTTCCCTGGACTTCTGCCTCCACCCTTACTTTTGCAGGGCGTTTGATAAGGGCTGTGAATGGAAATTCCATTCCCTGGGCGACGTTCTTACCTGTCGATCTAACCGTCTTCCAGTCTTTCATTTTCTCAATACCTGTGGCTTTGTAATAAGAGTTGAGGATATCATCAAGTTTCAGATCCTGGGCATGCCCTGCAACTGAAGCAAGGAATAATCCGATCATCAATAAGGCAAAAGTTTTTTTCATGTGAATAGGTTTGTTTGGTTTATAGAATATTTAATCTCTCGGGGCATTTTCTCCCAAGCTTGCTTAAGAACCAAGAGCCTGGGCAAGCCGGAATTCATACCATTAATTAGACACAAAAATCACAAAATTGTTACGGCAATTTAGAAATTATATGAATATGTCGAGTAATTTTGATCTTTACAATTCAGAAAAGACATAAAAAAAATATTCCCATGAATGTTTTCGGCAACCATTACCTGCAGATCATACTTAGCTCCGTAGCTGTGTATTTATTCCTCATCCTGGCCGTGCGGCTTTTCGGGAAGAAGGAACTGGCCCAGCTTTCAGTATTTGACCTGGTATTCATCCTGCTTATCAGCAATGCGGTTCAGAATGCAATGGTGCTTGGTGATAACAGCCTTGCAGGGGGGCTGATTGCTGCGCTGTCGCTATTTGTGATAAATTATCTGATCAAACGGCTCCAGTTCCGTTTCCCTGGGTTCAGTCGTGTATTGCAGGGGGAGCCTATCATGCTGGTTTATCATGGTGAAATACTCGAATCACACCTGAAACTTGCCAGGATCACACGCGATGAGGTTCTTGAAGCGATAAGGGAACATGGTGTCCCATCGGAGAAAGAGGTGGATCTCGCAATTCTCGAAGTCGATGGCAATATCAGTGTACTCTCCAAAGAATTTTCAAAAAGGTCAAGCCACCGGCATAAGGGTCACAAGGTGGTAAGGAAAGAAAATTGAAAGGCGAAATGGCGAAATAGCGAAATTATAGTGAGCGAAGCATTTTACACAAGCCGCATTATTTGAATGAGCATTTTGCAAAAGCGGCATCAGGTGCAAGGAGCTCTATATAGGTTGGAGAAGTAAATCATAACTTCGCTCCGCAGCCACCGTAGCCGCGATGCAAAGATGCGAATGAAAGCGGCGGGGTAAATATGCGAGTGATTTCGCCTTTCGCTTTTCGCTTTTTATTTGGCGTATTGCACCGCCCTGGTTTCGCGGATCACCGTGATCTTGATCTGGCCGGGGTAGGTCATTTCGCTCTGGATCTTTTTTGAAAGATCGAACGCAAGCTGGTTGGCTTCCAGGTCGTTTAACTTATCCGCCCCGACAATGACGCGTAATTCACGTCCTGCCTGGATTGCAAAAGTCTTGACAACACCTGGATAGCTGAGGGCGAGTTCTTCGAGATGCTTAAGCCTTTCAATATAGGCTTCAACGACTTCGCGGCGTGCACCCGGCCTGGCTCCTGATATTGCATCGCAAACCTGGACAATAGGGGAGATGAGGTTATCCATCTCGATCTCATCGTGATGCGCTCCAATGGCATTGATGATCTCGGGTTTCTCTTTGAATTTTTCGGCCATCTTCATACCAAGGATTGCATGAGGAAGATCTGGCTCGTTGTCGGGAACTTTCCCGATGTCATGAAGGAGGCCTGCGCGTTTGGCTTTCTTCGGATTAATACCGAGTTCCGCGGCCATGGTGGCGCTGAGCTTGGCTACTTCGATAGAATGCTGAAGGAGGTTTTGTCCGTATGACGAACGGTATTTCATCTTGCCGATCATTCTAAGGAGTTCATGGTGAAGATTGTGGATACCCAGGTCGATGCTTACCCGTTTCCCGGTTTCATTGATCTCCTGTTCTATCTGCTTCCGGGTCTTGGCAACTACTTCTTCGATCCTGGCAGGATGTATACGGCCGTCGGTCACGAGTTTGTGAAGCGAAAGCCTTGCGATCTCCCGCCTTACAGGATCAAACCCTGAAAGCAGGATGGCATCCGGAGAATCGTCGATGATGATCTCAACCCCGGTAAGCGATTCCAGGGTTCGGATATTACGTCCTTCACGGCCGATAATCCTTCCTTTGATCTCTTCACTTTCAATATTGAATACCGAAACGGTATTCTCAATGGCGTGTTCGGTGGCAGTCCTCTGAATTGTCTCGATGATGATCTTTTTGGCCTCGGTATTGGCGGTGATCCTTGCTTCATCGATGATGTCCTTCACATGGACCAGGGCATCAGACTTGGCTTCTTCCTTGAGGTTTTCGATAAGCTGGGTCTTGGCCTCGAGTGCAGAAAGGTTTGAGATAATTTCAAGTTTTTCTATCTGTATTTTTTGAGCTTTATCAAGATCAGCTTGCTTTTTGTTGACAATATCCATCTGTGTCTGGAGAGTCTGACGGATTGTCATTATTTCCTTCTGCTTTTTGGCAATTTCATCATTCTTCTGATTCAATGTGCCTTCTTTTTGTTTCAGCCGGTTATCATTTTTCGAGATCTCTTCATTTTTTTCATGAACAAATTTCTCATGTTCGGCTTTGAGCTGCAGGAACTTTTCTTTGGCCTGGAGTATCTTTTCTTTCTTGATCACCTCAGCCTTGTCCATTGCCTCTTTCAGCAAGGCGTCGCGCTTGCGCTCCAGCGCTTTATTCAGGATCGTCCCGGTGATAAGCCCTCCGATTATTATTCCGCTTATACCGATAATTACGAATAGCAGGATGTTTGGCATCTTTATAGTGTTTATTAGTTAGAATAAAAAAACCCGCACTAATCAGCGAGGTATTGATAAACCTCATAATATACGTATAGGGCTGCCGGGTAATTCGAACGTCCACTGTCCGGCCGTAGCCGGAATCCTGCAAGCAGGAGCGAGGCCTGTCCTACAAACCCATGAGCTTTGCCCTAATGTTTGTAATGTTAGGTTTACAAACTGTCTGAGTTAGTGCGGGTAAATCTTTGTAATTTCAAAGAACTTTCTGTTCGGAGAGATAATCTGCCAGGACCCTGTCAACTTCTTTAAGTTTTTCGTTCCATTGCCCTTCCCGTTGCTCAAGTAATTCTTCATCCTGAAGAAAACTGGTTGCATATTCAAGGGCGACCATGGCCAGAAGGTCCTGTTTGTCTTTATAAGCGTAGTTCAGTGAATAATCCTTTAACCTCTTCTCTATCAGTCGTGTAGCTTTCCGGAACAACTCCTCATGGTCTTTCTCCACGTTGAGCCTGTATGGCCGGTCTGCAATATTCAATGAAATAGCTAATTCATTCATTTTTAAGCAGGAATCTCTCTCAGGTATTTAATAACCCAATACATTTATCGATTTCCCTCACAAGTTCATTGATCCTTGTCCTGACATCTGAATTGTCTTCTTTCCCATCAGTCATTTTGACAAGTTTCAATATCCGGATTTTTTCTTCAAATCCTTTGATAACCTGTTTCTGTTCTTCGTTGGTTTGTTTTTGCTGGTTTAATTCAATGATCAGATTTTCTTTCTCATCCCTGAGTTTTCTCTGTTGGGCGATCAGTTTCCGGACCTTGAAATCAATGCCCGAAACCAGGGTTGTGACATCGTCCATATATCAAAAACCATTTGGAATTTCCTGCAAATATAATTATTTGATCGCCCGGAAGCAAATTATTTCAAGTTAGGTTATATGTGACAAAACGACATGAAAAATTTCTTTGCCGGCATATCACTTTTTTTAGTCTGGCGGATTAAGGAGGAAAAAAGTCTGCAGTCGGCAGTCGTTAGTCAGCAGAAAGAATAAAACAGTATGTCAACAGTTCACGGTTCACGGTTCACGATTCACGATTCACGGTTGATATGAATGAGCAATTTTTGCAATATATCTGGAAGTACAGGCTCCTGAATCCTGAGCTTCACACTCTTGGAGGTGAGAGGCTTACGGTTTTGCACCCGGGTTTGCAGAATACCGATGGGGGGCCCGATTTTTTCAATGCCAGGATACGGATCAACGAAACGGTGTGGGCGGGAAATGTCGAGTTGCATTCCCGCTCATCCGACTGGATCAGGCACAGGCATCAGTTCGATCGGGCTTATGATAATGTGATACTCCATGTAGTTTATGATAATGACCAGGAGATAAGGCAGAAATATAAGGCGGTAATGCCGACCCTTGTGCTGAAAAACAATTTTCCTTCTGCCATTGAAGACCGTTATACTGTTATCATGCGGAATCATCTGTGGATTCCCTGCTTTAATCTTATCAATGGTAACACGTATAATATCATTAAGTTATGGGCTCCTTCCCTTGTCACCGAGAGGCTTCATGAAAAGTCAGGGTTCATTTTCCGCCTGCTGGATGAATATACCGATTGGGATGAGGTGTTATATATATTACTTGCTTCCGGATTTGGTTTCAGGATCAACGCACTTCCGTTCGAGTTGCTTGCAAGGTCGGTCCCCCTGAAAATTATAAGGAGAAATGCCGACAGCCTTTTCAGGCTTGAAGCGCTGTTCTACGGACAATCGGGATTGATAGGCAGGAATCCCCGCGACAAATACCGGAGTTCCCTTCAAAAGGAATATCTTCACCTACAGAGGAAATATGGCTTAAAGCCTTTAAAACCATCACTTTGGAAGTGGCTAAGGCTTCATCCGGGGAATTTTCCCGATATACGGATCAGCCAGCTTGCACAATGCATGTTCAATTGCAAGGCTGAACCCCGCTACCTCATCGATATTACCGATATCAAACAACTTGAAGATTTTTTTAAGCTGAAGGCCTCTGAATACTGGGATACACATTACCGGTTCGGGAAAAGTTCGGGAAGAAAAGAAAAGAGAACAGGAATGAGTTCGGCCAGGCTATTACTGATTAACAGTCTGGCCCCATTTCTTTTTGCGTATGGATCGGCAAGGGACATAAGCCCTTTCAGCATGAGAGCCATCGAACTCCTTGAAAGCCTTGAGGGAGAAGAAAATCATGATACCAGGATGTGGAGTACGCTGGGGATCAGGGCTGCCAATGCAATGGAGTCACAAGCTCTGATCCAGTTAAAGCGAAATTATTGTGATCAAAAAAGGTGCCTTGAATGCAGGGCAGGTTTAAAATTACTGGGCAAGATGCCCTTGCAATGAAAAGTTCCGGGTTGATCAAGGATTTCCTGAATTTTAACAGGGCTGAACAAAGAGGGATCATTTTGCTCCTGATCCTTCTGATCCTGGCGGCAACAGCAAACCGCTTATGGCCGGAGGGAAGCGTTGTCCCTTCTGCTGATTTCCCTGGCCTGGAGAAAGAACTCAGGGATTTTGAGACAGGGATCCGGCGGGCGAGAATTGAGGATTCTGTCAGCAGTGTCCGCCGGTTCAGAAAATCATGGTTGTCAGCAGAGAAATCAAAAGATTCGGGCAGGGCATCACAGCATCAGTTGATGCCTGTTCTGATTGTCGACATCAATACGGCCGACACCCTTGAGCTTCAAAGGCTGAAAGGGATAGGCCCTTCCTATGCAAGGAGAATAGCAGGGTACAGGAATAAACTGGGAGGGTTTATCAACTGCCGGCAGGTCCTTGAAGTCTGGGGTATGGATACTTCACTCTACAACCTCATCCGGGAGCATATTATAATAAAATCAGATTCAGTAAGGAAAATTGACATAAACACCATTTCATTCAAGGAACTGCTGAAACACCCTTATTTCCCTTATGAGATCACACGTGCCGTCATCCTCTACAGGCAGAATCATAAGTTGTTCAGGACTGTTGACGAGCTGCACCAGGTGGAAGGAGTCAACGATTCTGTGTTTAGAAGGATAAAGCCATATGTGTGGGTGGGCAGGTGAAGAAATGTACGATGTACGATGTATAATGTGCGATGTACGATGTACGAATGAAGAAATTTTTTTGTTTTAATTCAGGTCATCGTTGGTTGATGTGCTTTTCCAGTAGGCATCCTCCTCCTGTTCATTGTCATCTTCATCATCCCAAACGTAGACTTTTTTCTGGGGGCCTGATTTCCTGTACCAGATCGCAAGGAGCGCTCCCGATAACAAGCCCATAAGGTGGGATTCCCAGGAAATATGTTCCTTGGGAAAGAACTGCGGGAATAGTCCCCACAGAAGGCTTCCATACAGGAATGTTACCAGCAGGGTGATGATCATAAGCCTTTGTTCTCTGCGGATAATCCCGCTGAGAAACAGGAATGAGGCCAGTCCGTATATGATCCCGCTGGCCCCTATATGGGCGCCGCTTCCCCTGGCAAAAACCCATACCCAGGCTCCCGTCATCAGCCAGACCAGGAAAAAAACCTGCCAGGCCAGGGGACGGTAAAAATAGAATAGCAGAGATCCGAGGACCAGGAGTGGAACTGTGTTGGCGAAGAGATGCGAAAAATTTGCGTGAAGGAGGGGGGCTGTGATGATACCAAGCAGCCCCTTGGCTTTGAGCGGATAAAGCCCGTATTCGTTCATGCCCATGTCCCAGATCACATCCGCGGTTCTGATAAGCCACAGTAGAAGCATAAAAGCCACAGGAAATATCATGCTTTGATAAAAGCGTTTTTGCTCGTTCCGTAAGGTGTCGGTTGCGGATTGATCTTGCAAGGGAGCTGTTGTTAAAAGTCTGTTAAGGCAGGTTAAAATTAGTTAAATCAATATTCTACGTCAAAAGGTATGCCAAAAATGGATAATTTTGACGAAATTTAAATAACAGCCTGTAATTAATATAGTGATATGATGTTAAAGAAAACGATTCAGAAAGCCCTGTTATCCGTGATCGTCTTATGGATCTTCAGTGCCATACCTGCAGGAGCCCAGGACCAGAAAGATTTTTACTCCAGTCTGAAAAAGATCAATGCCTTTTACCAGATGATACAGTTTGCATATGTGGATACCGTCAATCAAGGCAAACTTGTTGAAAAAGCGATAGTTGAGACTTTGAAAGAGCTTGACCCCCATTCCATGTATATCTCCAAGAAAGATGTGCAGCGTGCCAATGAACCGCTGGAAGGTAATTTTGACGGGATAGGGATACAGTTCGAGATCCTGAGGGATACCATCAATGTGGTGCACACTATTTCGGGAGGACCCAGTGAGAAACTGGGGATCATGCCGGGTGACAAGATCATAAAGATCGACGGACAGGCTGCCACGGGAAAGACAATAACGAACCAGTTTGTTCTCGATCACCTGAGAGGAAAAAGGGGGACTAAAGTTGATGTTGTTATTGCAAGAAGCGGGAAGAAGGATCCTATCGATTTTTCTATTATCCGCGACAAGATCCCCCTGAACAGCATTGATTCGTATTATATGATCAACGCTGAAACGGGTTATATCAACCTCAACAGGTTTGCCCAGACTTCCGACCAGGAGTTTGCAGATGCCCTCGGCAAGCTTCAGGGCCAGGGTATGAAAAACCTGATCCTCGACCTGAGGAATAATTCAGGAGGTTATATGGGGATCGCTATTGAGCTGGCAGACCATTTCCTTGATGCAGGCAAGCTTATCGTTTATACCGAGGGGATACACAGTCCCAGGGAAGATTATAAATCAACACCAAGCGGGCTGTTTGAAAAAGGGAAGCTGGTGATCATGATGAACGAGAATTCGGCATCGGCAAGCGAGATTGTTGCAGGTGCGGTCCAGGACTGGGACCGCGCGGTAATCGTTGGCCGAAGGTCGTTCGGCAAGGGGCTTGTCCAAAGACCGTTTTCACTGCCCGACAGTTCCCAGGTCAGGCTTACAACCGCAAGGTATCATACACCTTCGGGCCGTTGCATACAGAAATCCTATGCCGAAGGAGTTGATAAATACTATATGGACTTTGCAAAAAGGGTAAAGCGGGGTGAGCTTATACATCCCGACAGCATTAAATTCCCCGACTCCCTGAAGTTTCAGACTTCGAAAAAACGGGTGGTTTACGGCGGAGGCGGTATCATGCCTGATGTATTCATCCCCTGGGATTCAACCATCATCTCCGATTATTACCTGGATCTCCGCAGGAAGAATGTAATCAATCTCTTCGTGGGTGATTATGTCGACAGGAACCGCCAGAACCTGCAGGTCTCTTATCCTGATTTCAAAAAGTTCAATAAAGATTTCGCTGTAGATTCATCGTTCATGAAACCTTTCTTTGAACAGGCTGAAAAACTGGGTGTAAAGTTCGATGAAAAAGGATATTCCGCTTCCTCGAATCTTATCCGGGCGCAGGTCAAGGGTCTTATTGCCGAGAAGCTCTTCAACCTCAGCGCTTATTATGAAGTGACCAACCAGGTCGATGAGGAAGTGAACAAAGCAGTTGAGGTTATAGAGGATAGCGCACTTTTTGACAAACTAAAGATCGATCGTTGATTTGGATCTTCAGGAAACATTACCATTCATCCATATTGCCTTGCCGGTTCAGAACGAGCCACAGTTTCTTCGTCGGCTTGTCGATTGTATTTCACGCCAGACTTACACCAGGTTCAGGGTTTACATATGCGTAAACCAGCCTGAGTTGTGGTGGGACGATCCTGATAAATCGGAGATCTGTCTTACCAATGAAATGACCCTGGAGTGGCTTTATACCCTTGGCAATGAAACTTTTGAGATCATCGACAGGGCTTCCAGGGGCAAGGGCTGGGACCAGAAAAACTATGGTATTGGCTGGGCGCGTAAAGTCCTCATGGACAGGATCAGCCTGCTCGCCTTTGATGCAGATCTTATCCTCAGCCTTGATGCCGACACTACGTTTAACGAGAATTATTTCTTATCGGTAGCCCTGAATTTCTTTAATAATCCTGATGCTGTTGCACTCTCGGCTCCTTATTTTCATATGGTCTCCCCCGATCCCAGGGCATACAGGGCCGTGCTTCGTTACGAGATCTACATGCGGCATTACCAGCTCAGCCTCTGGCGTATCGGCAGCCCCTATACCTTCACCGCATTGGGATCGGCTATGGCCTGTCCTGTTTGGGCCTATAATGCGGTAGGAGGGATGACCCCGAAAACCAGCGGCGAGGATTTTTATTTTCTTCAGAAATTAAGGAAATACGGCAGGATATTATTCTGGAATGATGAGAAGGTCTTTCCCGAAGCAAGGTTCAGCAACCGTGTGTTTTTCGGAACCGGGCCGGCAATGATCAAAGGCGATTCGGGCGACTGGAGCAGTTATCCCATATATGCTTCGGAATTGTTCGATGAGATATGGGAAACCTATGAACTCTTCCCGTCGTTTTTCATAAAAACCCAACAGACTCCGGTCGTTGAATTCCTGCAAAAACAGTTACGCGAAACTGATCCTTTTGCTCCTATGAGAAAGAATTTTAAAACCGTTGAGAATTTCATTCGCGCCTGCCACGAGAAATTTGACGGTTTAAGGATTCTTCAGTACCTGAAGGCAAACCAGGAGAAATACCCGGGTACTGACGAGGAACACCTGGTTAAATTCCTGCTGGCGAATTATGACGAAGCCCAGTTGAGGTACCTTGAAATTGCCTTCAGTGAATTTTTATTTGACAAAACTCCCCTGCCTGAACTGGAGAAGATCAGGCTCCTTTTATTTGAGAAGGAAGAAGAGTCGAGGTTTATTTCAGCACTGTATTGACAAGAGATGCTGCCTCTTCAAGTGTTGTGGCCGAATGAACCTTAAGCCCTGATTCATCAATCAGTTTTTTTGCTTCCACGGCATTGGTCCCCTGCAGGCGCACGATAATGGGAACCCTGATGTCGCCTATATTTTTATAAGCATCAACTATACCCTGTGCAACACGGTCGCAACGCACAATGCCTCCAAAAATATTGACCAGTATTGCTTTTACAGCAGGATCCTTCAGGATAATCCTGAAGCCTTCTTCAACACGCTTGGCATTGGCGCTGCCGCCCACATCAAGGAAATTGGCTGGATCCCCGCCCGAAAGCTTTATGATGTCCATCGTAGCCATAGCAAGTCCTGCCCCGTTGACCATACAACCTACGTTGCCGTTGAGTTTGACATAATTCAGGTCGTAACGGGAAGCCTCGACTTCAATTGGGTCCTCCTCATTAAAGTCACGCATGGAAGCAATATCAGGATGACGGAACAGGGCATTGTTATCTATCACCACCTTGGCATCGGCAGCAATGATCTTATCGTCGGATGTTTTAAACAAAGGATTTATTTCGATGAGGGATGCATCGGATTTGATATATGCAGTATAGATGGCATCCAGGAATCTGACCATATTCTTGAACGCGTCTGCTTTAAGTTCCAGATTGAATGCAACTTTTCTTGCCTGGTATTGCTGCAGCCCGAGTTTCGGGTCTATTTCCTCGGTAAAGATCTGCCCGGGGGTTTCCTCTGCAACCTTCTCTATATCCATTCCTCCGCGGGGTGAGTACATGATGATGATATGGCCCGATTTCCTGTTGAGCAACAGACTGAGATAAATTTCTGAAGGCTGGTTAGGCCCGGGGTAATAGATGTTTTGTTCAACATAAACCTTTCTGACAAGTTTCCCTTCAGCGCTTGTCTGTGGGGTGATCAGCATCATGCCGATGATCTCGTCGGCATATTGCCTCACCTCATCAATGCTCTTTGCGATTTTCACTCCGCCGCCTTTACCACGGCCCCCTGCATGAACCTGGGCCTTGATCACCCATTTGTCGGTCCCTGTTGAGGATCGAAGGACTTCAGCAACTTTTACTGCTTCCTCAGGTGTGTTGGCAACTCCTCCTTCAGGAACGGGGACTCCGTATTGTTTCAGAATGATCTTACTTTGGTATTCATGCAGGTTCATAGATCAATAGATTATTTTAATTTTTATAATTTAATGTAATTCAATAATTTGCACGATGGAAGTTGCTGAAGATCAGCCCAGGATTCCGGTTCTCAAAAGTAAGCTTTAGGTTTGGAATTACAAAATATTTCCTGACCCCGGAATTTTTTACCTTTGCTCTTTCTTTTCACATGATCATTGCCAGGGATATTTACAAAGCATTCGGTGAGCTGAATGTTCTTAAGGGAATCAGCCTCGAAATACAGGACGGTGAGATTATTTCCATTGTCGGGGCTTCGGGTGCAGGGAAATCCACATTGCTTCATATTATTGGTACCCTTGACAAGGCCGATTCAGGTTTTATTGAGATAGACAAGGTGAAGTTTGACGGGCTTTCCGACAAAAAAATGTCGGAATTCAGGAATAAACATATAGGGTTCGTTTTCCAGTTCCATCACCTCCTTCCTGAATTTACCGCCATCGAGAACGTTTGCATTCCTGGCTTTATCAGGGGTGGTTCAAAAAACGAAACTGTAGAGAAGGCCAGGGAACTTATGGACATCCTTGGACTTACAGGCCGCATTAAGCATAAGCCATCGGAACTCTCTGGTGGTGAGCAGCAGAGAGTTGCAATTGCAAGAGCCCTGATCAACGACCCTGGTGTTATCCTGGCTGATGAACCATCGGGTAACCTTGACAGCAACTCAGCCATGGAATTGCATAAACTGTTTTTCAGTTTAAGGGAAAGGCTTCATAAAACCTTCGTTATCGTAACGCATAATACTGAACTTGCCGGTATGGCCGACCGGAAACTGACGATACGAGATGGCGTCATAATTCAGTAATTGAAATTATTTCCTGGTTTTTACGTTATACTTTACGAGGACATTAAGAAAGGCATTAACAACCGAGATATTGCATGAAACTGTTACCACGGAAATCAGGATACCTTGCTTCCATTATTACTCTTGTTTCGCTTACAGCGCTTGCCTTGGTGGTTTATACAGTCTCCCTGCCATTAAATCCTGATCATTACCCTTCTGACACTGCATCTTCAGTTTCGCCCGACAGCCTGAATAAAGCCAGGCCCCAGCCAGGTGATACCGCCTATAACAACCTTCTGAGAAAAGCTGATGCCTGCCTGAAGGCAAACAATCTTCAGGCCGGTCTTGATGAGCTGGAAAAGGCCCAGAAACTTAAACCTACCGACAAGACAGTCAATGCCCGTATCGCCCAGGTGAAAGGCATGATAAGTGCTAATGGCAAAAAACAGGCCGATTTCATGAACTCCGTTGTTGCAGGTGATGCAGCATTTCAGAAGAAGGATTACCTGAATGCCAAGGCTTATTACCAGATTGCATTGAACCTTGTGCCTGGTGATTCCGCAGCAAAGGAAAAGTTGAAGAAGACCATGGACCTCATACGTTCGCAGAAAGCTTCGAATACCTTATATGATGTTGCCGTTGCGAATGCCGACAGGCTTTTCCAGGCAGGGGAGTATGATAAAGCCAACGAGGAATACCAGAATGCCTCACATATACTTCCCTCAGAGCAGTACCCTAAACAGAAGATCAATGAGATTGTAAAGATCAGGGTTGAACAGCAGATGACCGACGGGGAGTATACCACATCCATTAAGAACGGGGACCAGTATTATAATGCCAAAAACTGGCAGCCTGCGCTTCTTGAGTACAGGAATGCATCGAAGATAAAGCCCCTTGAAAAATATCCCAAGGACAGGATCGCAGAACTTACACTTCTGGTAGCTGACCAAAGAGCTAAAGATGAGGCATATACTAAGTTGATAGTTAATGCCGACCAGCTGTTTGCCTCAAAATCATACGCTGCTGCAAGAAAGGATTATTTAAATGCTTCAAAGTTAAAGCCCGACCAGGGCTATCCTAAGAATAAGATCATTGAAATTGACCGCTTGCTTGCGTCTATGTCAAAGACCCAGAAGGATTACGAGCAGTATATCAGCCTGGCCGACAGTTTTTACATCGACAAGAACTTTATCAGGGCCAGGGATTATTATACTCTTGCATTGAATGTAAAACCGGGTGAAAGCTATCCGAAGACGATGCTTGAAAAGGTAAACCCAATGATTGCCGGGCAGGAAGCAGGCGAGAAGGCAAAGGAGGCATCGTATCAGAGTGCCATCGCTGTTGCCGACAAGGAATTTTCAGGGAAAAATTACGAGCAGGCAAAAACTGAATACCTGAGGGCATCCGGTATTAAGCCGGCTGAGGCTTATCCTAAAGGGAAAATTGCTGAGATTGATAAACTTGTTGCCGAACAGAAGCAGGCCGAACTTGCAGCAGCGGCAGCCAAACAGGCTGAACTTGAAAAACAGAAGCAGGCCGAGCTGGCAGCAGCGGCAGCCAAACAGGCTGAGCTTGAAAAACAAAAGCAGGCCGAGCTGGCGGCATCGGCGGCCAAACAGGCTGAGCTTGAAAAGCAGCAGGCTGAACTGGCAAAGGCTAAACAACTTGATGATGATTACCAGCAAGCTGTAAAAACCGGAGATTCACTCATTACAGCATTGCAATATGCACCGGCGAAAACCGCCTTTACAAAGGCATCTGCTCTGAAACCGGCCGAAACTTATCCTAAGGACAAGCTTGCACTGATTGCTGCTGCCATGGCCGATATGGCAAAGCAGCAGGCCCTGGATAAACAATACCAGGCGGATATAAGTGCAGGTGATAAGCTGCTTGCCTCGAAGTCCTATACTGAAGCAAAGACGCAATACAAAGCTGCGCTGGTCCTGAAACCGGGTGAAGCCTACCCGGGAACTAAAATTGCCGAGATAGACAACCTGCTTGAAGCGATATCGAAGCAGAAAGCGCTGGATGGGGAATATGCAGGGATACTGGCTTCAGGTGAAAAGCTTTTCAAGGCCAGGTCGTGGGACCAGGCAAAAACCGAATACCAGAAAGCGCTCGCGCTGAAACCGGATGAGGTCCTTCCGAAAAGGCGTATTGCAAGTATTGACAGCGTAGGGGAGGTTCTGATGAAGCAAAAGTCCCTGGAGGAACAGTATACAGGAATTATAACAAACGCTGACCAGTTGTTAGCTGCAAAGACCTATGACCAGGCAAGGCAGGAATACCAGAAAGCTTCGGCAATGAAGCCATCCGAGACATACCCTAAACTGAAGATCCAGGAGATCGATAAACAGCTTGCCGAGATCGCGCGGCTGAAAAAACTTGATGAGGACTACAACCTTTCAGTCAAAATCGGGGATTCACTGCTGGCTGCAGGACAGTATGCCCAGGCCAGGGTTCCGTTTACAAAAGCCTCGGCCCTGAAACCTTCAGAGGCTTACCCGAAAGAAAAACTGGCTGCCATCAGCACTGCACTGGCTGACCTGGCAAAGCAGAAAGAGCTTGACCAGAAGTACCAGGCAGCCATAGCCTCAGCCGACAAACTGCTGCAAGGCAAATCGTACAATGATGCAAAGGCGCAATACATTGCAGCCCTTGTGATAAAGCCGGGAGAAGCCTATCCAACGGGTAAGATCGGTGAAATAGACAAGACACTGGTTGAAATTGCAAAACAGAAAGCGCTTGACAGTACCTATTCCGCACTTATTGTTTCGGGAGAGAAGCTGTTCAAAGCCAAGGCCCTGGACCAGGCTAAATCGGAATTCCAGAATGCCCTTACCCTCAAACCAGGTGAGAGTCTGCCGAAAAAGAGAATTGCCAGCATCGACAGCATAGGTGAAGTGATACTGAAACAAAAGTCCCTGGATGAGCAATATTCAGGTATCATCAGTAATGCCGACAAACTGCTGGCCTCAAAAACACTGGACCAGGCAAGGGCTGAATATTTGAAGGCCTCGGCGCTGAAACCATCAGAATCCTACCCTAAAACAAAGATCCAGGAAATTGACAAACAGCTTGCCGAAATTGCGAGGCTGAAGAAACTTGAGGACGATTACAATCTGTCGGTTAAGAGCGGGGATTCCCTGCTTGCTGCAAACCAGTATGCCCAGGCCAAAGTTCCGTTTACAAAAGCTGCAGCACTGAAACCGGCTGAATCCTATCCGAAAACAAAACTTGACCAGATCGATAAAGCCCTTGCAGACCTTGCAAAACAGAAAGAACTTGACCAGAAATACCAGGCTGCCCTAACTTCGGCTGATAAGCTGCTTGAAAGCAAATCATATAACGAAGCCAGGGCTCAGTATACAGCAGCCCTCGCGCTGAAGCCGGGAGAGGCGTACCCGACAGGAAAGATAAGCGAGATCCATAAAACCCTGGCCGAAATCGCGAAGCAGAAAGCCCTTGACAGTACTTACTCATCCATTATGGTTTCGGGGGAAAAACTGTTTACGGCAAAATCTTTGGACCCTGCAAAGACCGAATTTCAGAAGGCATTGGCGCTTAAACCTGCCGAAGCCCTGCCCAAACAGAGGATAAACAGCATCGACAGCATTGCAGAAGTGATCAGGAAGCAGAAGTCCCTTGACGAACAGTATACCGGGCTCATCGCGAATGCCGATAAGCTCATTGCTGCAAAATCATATGAGCCGGCAAAAGCTGAGTATTTAAAAGCTTCGGAACTGAAACCTTCGGAAGCATACCCCAAGTCAAAGATACAGGAAATCGAAAAACAGCTTGCCGAAATTGCAAGGCTGAAGAAACTGGATGATGACTATAAGACAGCAGTCAGCCGCGGGGATTCGCTGCTCGGCGCAAACCAGTACGCCCCGGCAAGGACCGCTTTTGCCGATGCAGCAGCACTGAAACCTGCCGAAGCTTATCCGAAAACCAAACTTGCACAGGTTGATAAAGCAATAGCCGACCAGGCAAAGCAGAAGGCAGTTGACGAGAAGTACCAGGCAGCAATTGCTTTGGCAGACAAGCTTCTCGAAAGTAAGTCCTATACCGAAGCCAGGGCCCAATATACAGCGGCACTTGCCGTCAAACCTGGAGAAGCCTATCCAACGGGTAAGATCAGTGAAATAGATAAAACCCTTGCAGAAATCGCGAAACAGAAGGCAAGGGATGAGCAGTACAATGCCATTATATCCTCAGGTGAGAAATTTTTCAATGCAAAGTCACTGGCTGAAGCCAAAGGCGAATACCAGAAAGCCCTTGCATTAAAACCTGATGAGCAACTGCCCAAACAAAGGATCACCAGCATCGACAGCCTCAACGCTGCAGTCCTTGCTGCACGCAAAGCCAGGGACAGCTCCTATTCCGCAACTATAATAAGCGGCGACAAGCTTCTTGCTGCGAAATCTTTTGAAGAAGCCAGGGCGGAATACCAGAAAGCAATTGCCATCAAGGCGGATGAACTTTACCCCAAGACGAAGATATCGGAAATTGACAAGGCGGTGGCTGACATCTCAAGGCAGAAGGCCATGGTGGAAAGCCGGTACAAGGCATCGGTTACAAAGGCTGACCAGTTGCTTGCCTCTAAATCCTATGAACCGGCAAAAGCAGAATATAACAATGCACTCAGCATCAAAGCGGGTGAACAATATCCACAGGATAAAATAAAAGAAATTGATATCATCCTGGCTGAGATCAAGGCCAGGGACGATTCTTTTAAAGCCTCGCTGGCCAAGGCCGACCAGATGCTGCTTGAGAAGAAATATGAGGACGCCCGTACCGAGTATGAAAATGCATTGACCATTAAGCCCACTGAACAGTATCCGACCAATAAAATTGACGAGATCAATAAGAAACTGGCTGACGTACAGGGAAGGAAAAAGACATTCGATGACCTTGTTTCAAAGGGTGACAATGCTTTCGGCAGCAAGGATTACGGCAAGGCAAGAGAGTTTCTGCAGCAGGCCACCGTTCTCTTCCCTGAAGAAGTTTCTGCAAAAAGCCTTCTTGACAGGGTGAATCATGTAATTGACAGTTTATACCGGGCAAATAAAGGGAAATATGACAAAGCCATTGGTGAAGCCGATAAATTTTATAACGGTTTTGAATTTGACAAAGCCATAGATGCCTATACCGAAGCTTCGGCTTTCCTGCCCATGGAGAACTACCCCAGGGAAATGATCGCCCGTATTCACAAGACCCTGGCCGAGAACGCCATCGCAGATGTGTTGAACAGTACTGTGACCATAGCATCCAACGAAGAGAAACAGTTTAAATTCACTCCTGTCAACATAGCTTCCCGCAAGGATAATTTTATTTACATCAAGCTCAGGAACCTTTCGGGTAAACCGTTCTCGGTTTTGCTGCGTTACGGCAAGGACAAGCAGCCCTCGGGCGGGGTCGTGATCCGCAACCTCAGCATTGACGGGAAAGTCAATGAAAGGCTTATCAGTGTGCGGGAACAGGATGTGTGGTACCGTATCGACAATGATTTCATCAGCCTTTATCCCCAGGGCGGTGACATCGAAGTGAGTTTTATCCAGGTTTCTAAAGCCAGGTAAACGAAATTCCTTATTTTTGCCCTGGCCTTTTCCGGCAATCTCTTTAAAAACTACCACCTATGCCAATGATGAACATTCATGCCGATAATGAATTCAGCCTCAGGTTTAAGGATCTATGGAGGCTTATTGGTAATTCTCCTTTGCTTATAATTAATTTCAAATACAAGGGGCAAAAGCGCACCCTTTTTGCCAAAGCAGAACATTACAACATTACGGGCAGTATCAAGGACAGGATGGCCCTGTACATTCTGGAAAAAGCCTATCATGAAAATAAGATCAAACCTGAAGATATTATTGTAGAAGCAACCAGCGGAAATACAGGCATTGCCTTTGCAGCCATAGGCAGGGCATTGGGCCACCAGGTCAGGATTATTATGCCTGATTGGATGAGCAAGGAAAGAGTTGATATCATTAAAAGTCTTGGGGCTTCTATCATTCCGATCTCAAAAGAGCAGGGAGGTTTCCTAGGCAGCATCAAGCTCTCTGAAGAGATGGCGGCTACGGAGAAGAACATCTTCCTTCCCCAGCAATTCTCGAATGAAGCCAACGCCCAGGCACATGAAAAGACGACAGGGCCTGAGATCTGGTGCCAGATGGCTTATCACGGGATCACGCCTGATGCTTTTATTGCCGGTGTCGGTACAGGGGGCACGGTAATGGGTGTAGGCAGGCTGCTCAGGCAAATGAAGCCTGATATCAGGATACATCCGTTGGAACCTGCTGAATCCCCCACGATGTCAACAGGGCATAAAGTAGGGGCACACAGGATACAGGGAATATCCGATGAATTTATTCCCGCTCTTGTAAAGCTTGACGAACTTGACCGTATCGTGGCTGTGCCTGACGGGGATTCAATCCTTATGGCTCAGAAGCTGGCACGTCAACTCGGGCTGGCAGTGGGGATTTCATCGGGCGCCAACTTCCTCGGTGCACTCCAGATCCAGAACGAAATGGGCGGAGACGCAAATGTCGTGACAGTATTTGCCGACTGCAATAAAAAATACCTGAGTACCGACCTCATGCGTGAAGAGCCTGTAAAAGAGAGGTATGAAAGCCCCCAGGTCGAACTGATCAACTTCAAGGTTTACAAGCGTGTCTGCGATAACTGCTGCGACATGTATGGATGCGAACTCAAACCGTATTCAACGACAAAGTGATCCTGAAGAGGCGCTGACCATTACTGGTTTATTCTGAGGTATGAAGAATTATCAGCGTTATTTCGGGCCTTATTCCTATTCTCCCTGAATAACCAACAGTTCCAAGGCCTTCATTCACGTATAAGGTAGATGTGAGCCCGTCTTTTTTTCTGAGATATAATCCTCCCCACAAAGGAGTTATAGCGGAAATGATGCTCCATCTCAGCGACCCGTCTTCAATCCCGACCTGTCCTCCGTGAGTATGACCCGATAAGGTGAGGTCAACTTCGGGATGCTGTTTGCTGATGATACTGTCCCAGTAGGAGGGGTCGTGTGAAAGCAGGATTGAAAAACAGGATTTGTTGATGCCGGCCCCGGCCTTACTGATATCGCCGTACCTCTGAAACCTTCTTTTTGCGCCCCAGTTCTCCACACCCAGGATGTTAATGCTGTCATTGCCCAAGCGGATCACGGCAGAGCTGTTTAAGAGCAGTTTCCATCCCAATTCATGATAAAAATCTTTTAGTTCAGTAAAGTTTATCTGCTTTGCCACGGGCGACTCCCATTTTACATAATCGCCATAGTCATGGTTCCCCAAAACAGCATAAACGCCATACCGGGCTTTGATCTGTTTCAGATAACTTATAAAATCCTGCCCTTCGGTGCTTGAGTAGGTAAACATATCACCTGTAAATACTACCAGGTCTGGTTTAAGGCTGTTCATCATGCCGATTGCTTCTATCAGCTTTTGCTTGCGGATCCAGTTCCCGAGGTGAATGTCGGAAACCTGGACTATCCTGAAGTTCTCAAATGAAGCAGGGATTTTTGGTGATCGCACATCCACAGTCACAACCTTAAAATCATAGGCCCAAACAATCATTCCCGTCAGCATGGTCAGCCAGACGACCGAACCCAGGAGCCATGATGAGATATCGACCCACCTCAGCCATGAAATCCCCGTTGCGAAAAGGCCTGAAGCAACGAGCCTGACCAGTCTGCTTAAGAGGTTCAGGATCAGGGGGATCATTTTGGATATGATGGTCATCAGCAACAAGCTGAGAAGGATTGCTTTTGCTGTGACATTCCAGGAGATGAAAGGGATGAAAAGGCCGGCTATGACCATGCAGAAAAGAACGGTAGCGGGAAGCCAGAACAGGGTAGGCAACAGCAGCTTTAACGGTTTTCCCCTCCTTTTGATCCAGGCTCTGACAAGCAGCCATAACACCAGGTCGCCCATGAGGAATACTGCAAGAAACAGCAGCATTCCCATGTATTTCGGGAAAAAGGAGGCTAAAATCAGGATCAGTGCGAGGGCGCCTGAAATGAACAGCACCAGCGATATTGCCTTTCTCATTTATTCTTTACATAATTCACAAGGCCTTTTGCAGTAAATATATCCATGAGTTTCCCGGGCAGGGCGGCAAAACCGAATTGTTTCGATGCAACCGTTACAATCCCTTTTTCAAAATCGACACTGACATCGTCTCCCTGTTTATACGCATCAACGGCTTCCGGGACGAGGATAATAGGCAGTCCCTGGTTTACCGAGGAGCGGAAGAAGATGCGGTTGACCGATTTGCAGATCACCGCTCTGATCCCTGCAAAGGCGAGGCCTACCGCAGGATGTTCCCGTGAGCTGCCGCATCCGAAATTTGCGCCGGCCATAAGAATGTCGCCTGCTTTGACCCTTTCGGAGAAGCTGTTGTCAAATCCTTTGAAGAGGTGTGGCATGATCTTGTCGGCTTCGGAACTCTGCACATTGTAAGTAAGGTTTCCTGCAAACATCTGGTCGGTATTGAGGTTGTCAACATCGGAATAGTTCCAGGTTTCCTTTGAATAGCGGTCTTCTCCCTCTTTGATATCAACCTTGGAGCTCTGGGGGGCATGGTAAGGAAATTTATCATTTGCCCTGATGCCGCGGGGATCGGTGATTTCGCCTGCGATCGCAGAAATGGCAACCGTTGCCGGTGATGCCAGGTAAACATTGGAGGCGTTATTACCCATTCTTCCCTTGAAATTCCTGTTAGCTGTTGAAATAACATTATAATTGTCTGCCGGAATTCCCTGTCCCGTCCCAAGGCATGGTCCGCAGGAGGAAGCCAGTACATTGGCCCCTGATTCCATGAATATTTCAATAAGGCCTTCTTTCATAGCCTGTTTAAAGATCTCTTTGGATGCAGGAATGATAAGGAGTTGCATGAATTGAGCGACTTGCCTGCCTTTCAGGACTGCTGCGGCTTCGCGAAGGTCTTCCAGGCGGCCGTTGGTGCAGGTTCCTATCAGGGCTTCCTGTATTTTGGTTCCCTGGACTTCAGAAACGGCTTTTACATTATCAACATGATGCGGAGCTGCAACAACGGGGAAGATACCGTTAAGGTCGATAGTGATTTCCTTGAGATATTCTGCATCCTGGTCGGCCCACAGCCCGTCGGTTTTTTTACCGAACCATGCATCAAGTACGTCATCGGCGGGGAATACAGCGTTCTTGGCACCCATCTCGGAGGCAAGGTTGGCAAGGACCATGCGGTCGGATATGCTGAGGGTTTTCACTCCTTCGCCATGGTACTCAATCGACATATAGTCGGCGCCGCTCGAGCCAATCATTCCTATGATCCACAGGGCAAGGTCCTTGGCATAAACTCCTTTCCCGAGTTTGCCTGTAAGGGTGAGCTTTATTGATTCCGGCACTCGAAACCATGTCTCGCCCTGTTTCCAGAGACCTGCCGTTTCGGTACGGTCAATACCTGCGGCAAAAGCATTGAATGCCCCTGCTGTGCTGGTGTGGCTGTCGCTTCCTACAATGATCATCTTTGGTTTTGCATACAATGACATAAGCTGATGGCAAATCCCGTCGCCCACATCATGGAATTTTTTGATCCCGAACCTGGCTACGAAATCCCTGATCACCTGGTAATCATTGGCAAGTTTGGAGTTGGTAGGAGGAGCATTGTGATCAAGGGTGATCAGGAGAGTGTCGGGATTGTAAAG
>Ga0118677_10001486_pt1 | contig 49411 bp, 32 predicted proteins | sample AliMusrvi5mmetaG_FD_86154 | JGI IMG/M metagenome (GOLD analysis project Ga0118677, IMG submission 86154) | reverse complement strand
TACCACAACCGAGCGAAGCGAACCGGAGCGCAGCGGAGATAGCCAACGGCAAATAGCCGAACACTTTAATTCTGAAACTGAGGCAAAGGGAACTGAGTTACTGAGAACACTGAGGAAGAGGTTTTTGGGTCGAAGAGATTGATGAGGCCCGCCGGCCTCACCCTACGGGCTGCCTTCGGCAGTCTGTTTGCCTCGTTGGGCATGAGAAGAGGTGTTTGCTCGGCTATCTCCGCTGCGCTCCGGTTCGCTCCGCTCGGCTGACGATTGATGGTTGTTGATTTTTGAAGGGAAGAGAGACCGCGTAAACGCGGAACTCCGAACGAAGAGGGCTGCGAATGGGTGTCGCGAGCTGAATTCTTTGGCGTGCTAGCGGGAAATGGGCGAGAATCGCGGCGTGTTGAAGCCCCGTCATGAAACCAGCGTATTGAAAGCCCCGGAGGCATTTCGGGAAGCCTTGGTGCGTTGGTTTGTGAAGAATGCCCGGGACTACCCGTGGCGGCGGACGCAGGACCCCTATCAGATTCTGGTTTCGGAGGTCATGTTGCAGCAAACTCAAATCGCCACAGTGCTGGCAAAGGGGTATTACACCCGGTTTCTAACTGCATTTCCAGATGTGGCGTCCTTGGCTGCGGCTCATGACGCACCCTTGTTGAAAGCGTGGGAAGGGCTTGGTTATTACCGTCGGGCCAGGATGTTGCGGGACACAGCTCGGACGGTGATTGCGGATCATGGCGGGGTGTTTCCGCAGGAGTTGGCAGAGCTATTGAAACTACCAGGGATAGGGCGCTACACAGCGGGGGCTTTGCGTGCGTTCGTATTCGGACTGCCGGCCGTGCTGGTGGATGGTAATGTGGTGCGTGTCATCGCACGGGTGATGGATTTCCACGGGGCAGTGGATGAGACGGCCGGGATCAAGCAGATGTGGGATATGGCGGAAAAATTGGCATGCCCGGATGACCCGCGCGCGTATCATGCGGCGCTCATGGAACTGGGCCAGTTGGTTTGCCGCCCCGGCGTTCCAGATTGCCAGATCTGCCCGGTAGCGCGGTATTGCCAGACCAGATCCCCGGAGAAGCTCCCGCATAAGGCCCGCAAGACCAAGATCACAGTGGTGGACGAGCATGCGCTCTGGCTGCGCGATGCGGACGGTCGACTGCTGCTGCACCACGAGCAGGGGAAACGCCGCACGGGCTTGTGGAAACTTCCGGTTCGTCCCGTAGAGGAAATTCGCCATCTGCCCGTGTTGTCAGAACATCCATACTCGATCACACGATACCGGGTGATGCTGAGGGTTCACGAGGGTGACCTATCCCATCACTCATTATATCCCGCGCCCGGAGATTCATGGCACCATCCTGACGATATTCTTTCTCTGGCGATGGCGGCACCGTTCCGGCGAGTCGTGGAGCGATTATTACACAATTGTTAAAATCCGCTGTGGCGGGTTCTCATCACTATGCTATGTATCCGTCCGGATGGATGGTATCACGCGTTTGATGGGAGTCTTGGCAGCATTGTGCCTTGTTTCCGCGTGTTCAGTCCCCCCTCCTCCGGACCCTAAGGTGCCAGGTCAGGATATCCGCCGCATTGTCGCCCGGCGGGCCAGTGCGGTCATCGTGACCCATCGAGACACCCTCAGGCACTGGGTGCGCGGAGGGTTCAGTGCGGTCCATGAGCCGGGTGATGCTGATGGTGGCTCTGCCACACCGGTTTCTCCAGATGGGTATTTTCTAACCGCAGACCATGTCCTGTCACAGATGGAGGCACACAACGTGTTTGTGCTTTACGGGCGGAACGGTCACCTGATCCCGTCCAAGGCGCGGGTGGTTTGGCGTTCGGCGCGGGAAGACTTGGCCCTGCTGCACATACCGGAGAGCACCCCGGAATATTACCACTGGTCATCTCCCCATCATTGGTTGCCAAGCGGCACCGTGATGTTGCAAGGCGGCATAGCCACCGGCCTGAAATCCACGCCGGGGAAACTCTCTACCACGCTCGCGCCGGAGCTTGTGTTTACCGGCACTAGGAAATTCAAGATCAACATCCCGCTGCAACCCGGTGACAGCGGTGGTCCAGTGGTGGACGCATACGGAGATCTCGTGGGTATTAACAGTGCCGTTGAGTTCTTTGTTCCCATGGAAACCGCGTTTTTCGTCGATTCCGAGGCCAGCCGACCGAACACCCGGGCGATTGCGGCATTGCTCAAGGCAGATCGCGCACATAACCCCGCCCCAACCGCTTCCGTGCCATGACTCTGGTTATTACGAGGTGGGCTGTTGCCGGGGTGGGTGCGATTCTCCTGTTAGCTGGCTGCGCACGTTTTGAGGAATCCGGTTTGCCTGGCAGTGCTGCCTCTATGGCGCGCAATCAGATCATGCTTGTGCGCAAGGATCCGCCCTCATTTGGGTACTACCGACTCGAATCACAGCAGTCGATATACCCCGATCTCACATTTTTCATCGAGAAACGTGGGGAGCCGGACTTTGTGGCTGAAACCGGCGATGAAGGCCGCCACTACTTCATTCTTTACTACCTCAGGCAGCGCCAGGCCTATGCCTGCAGATCCAACCCAGAACACCCGCACGCCATTGAGTTCGCCGGACCCTACCCGATCACCGAGAGGGAGTTCCGCACCTTGGATGCGAAGCGGGCCGGTAATACGCCGTAGCATCGCGCCAGAGTGCCCCGGAAAGGGGGATTCGTTCCCGCACGCCCTTGGGAAAACTCGCAATTTATCAAATTTGCAAAATTCTGTCTGGCTTTCGCACTTCCTTCTTGCGCCTTGTGTGGGGGGGGATAGCTTTAAACAGATCGGCGCTGGAATTTTCCTGTGCGATCCATACAAACCGGGCGTTTGCCCAAACAAAAAACCGATAGATACCTAAATACATGAAAACCAACCAAAGAATGCGTCGAGGTTTCACCCTGGTGGAACTTCTCGTCGTGATTGCGATCATCGCCACACTGGCGGGAATCGGCGTTCCTGTCATCATCGCCCAGAAGAAGAAGGGCGATCTTACCGAAGCCATTAGCAATTCCAAATCCATCGGACTTGCGATGTTCAACTTCGATCAGGATTACGGCGGCTACCCCAGCGATAGCACTGTCGATAGTGTTAGTAAACAAAGTGCGGATACCTCTCTGGCTTTCCCTGGTGGCAATTCCAATAGTTATTTCCGCCAGTTGATCGCGGGGGGCTATGCGGACAATGAGAAGACGTTTTATGCAAAGGCTCCTTACACCAAAAAACCTGACGGTGACTTAAAGGGTGCTGCTGCACTTGCAGCTGGCGAAGTGGGCTTTGCATACATCATGCAAAGCGGGGGCGTGGCGCTTCCCGATTCAGGGAACTCCGGACGCCCGCTGATTGTCGCAGCGGTTTACAACGGCTTGGCCGATCAAACGTTCGATGTAGATGTTTATGCGCGTCAGGCCGTGGTTTACCGCATGGACAATAGCGCCACTGCTGAGCAGATCCAACCCTCCACCAAAAATGTCATGCTGAAGAGTGGCCAAACCCTCTTTGCGACAGGTGATAGCACCGTTTGGGGCACCGATATCCAACCGGTCATCATACCTCCAATTAAGACTGGAGGTTGATGTAACCCATCTGATTCATATTCCCAAACCGGAGAATCCTTGTGGTTCTCCGGTTTTTTGTGCCCGGATTTTCACAGGTAATCTTCCGCGCGCGAACTCAACCCGCGCAGGAGCCACAGGCAGAATGCCACCACTAGCACGGTGACTGCGGTGAGCACTGCAAAGCCGCTCCTGTAGGAGATAGAATCGAACAAGCACCCGGCCAGCATGGGACCGCCGGAATTCGTGGCGATCATGCAGAACCCAAGTAGAGTGAAGTGTCCCGCGCGGTGTTCTGGGCGCGGGATGCCGCTGGTCAGTGCGTTCATCGCACCGGAAAATCCGCTGGCAGATACTGCGGCTATGCCCGTTGCCGCGAAAACCGTGATGGGGCACGGAATTAGGGCTAATAGAAAAAATCCAAGACCTGCCAGCATTGCCCACAGCATCAGCGCAGGCCTCGCTCCCCATGTGTCAGTGATCCATCCAGCTACGGGACTCAGGGCCAATCTTGCTCCTGCCGCTGTCATGCCCAACCATGCCGCCATCTGCGCCTTGAATCCCAGGTCCCGGAAAGCGAAGACGTTGGAAAATACCGCGAGTTGACCTAACAAAGGAGAAACCAGGCACACGGCCAGTGCCACCCGCAGGAAATTGTGATCCTGGAAAAACGCCTGCCACATCACCCTGCCCCACGGCGGCGGAGATTTTTCTACCGGTGTGGCAGGCTCCCTGGCCCACAGCACAGCGGCGTCAGCCAGTTGGCACAATAACCATGCCAGCACCAACAATGCACCATAGGCCTGTGGTTTTGGTATTACAGTTAGAATCCACACGGCTATACCGGTGGCTCCAAGACCTAGCAGCCCGCCAAGCGCGGCCGAAACCCCTGCCAGCCTACCGCGCAACCGCATCGGAATGCAGGCGGTGAAGAACTCCTGATTCGGCAGCCCGCCGAAACCCGCCGCGATCTGGCTGGCCAGCATCATCCACACGATGAAGCCCACCATCGCTCCTCCGCGGTCAGCTCCTCCCACCCACACGGCAGCACCCACCAGCCCTACCGGAAGTAGGTAAAGCGAGTCGGTCACAAACAGATAGATTTTCTTGTGGCGGCAACGCCGTGTGATCCATGGGGAGAGAAACATCCCCGGCAGCGTGGCTATCAGCACGCCCTGCACGATGCCTATCTGCGTGTTGCTAGCTCCGAAGTGTACCAGCAGTGGCTGCAACACCACCACCACCTCAGACCACCCCATTGCGAACACCGAGCCCATCCACGCCAGACAAAAGAAATTCCACCGGACGTCGTGTGAGCTCAGTTTCGGGTGATGCGGGCCGCCAGTTTCCATGTCTTGTCGGAATTCTCAGGCCAGCCGGTCGCAGAAATCCTGATAGGTGAACTCCCGGATGATTTCCAGCCTGCCATCCTCGTGCTGCAGCACGATGGGTGGGTGCTTCACTCCATTGAAGGTGGTCGTCTTGACCATCGTGTAGTGCGCCATGTCGTCGAAAACGAGGATGTCCCCGACTCTCAGTTCTCGCGGAAATGTGAAGTCGCCTGCCACATCGCCCGCCAGACAGGACGGGCCGCCGAGGTGGTAGGTGGTGGCGGGGGAGTCGGAACCGCTTGCTCCCGATTCTGGATCGCCAGCCGGGTGATAGGATTCGCCGGGAAAGACGACCGATGGTCGAGAGTCGTTAGAAGAGGGATCCACGAGAAAGACGTCCGGCCGGTATGGCATTTCCAGCACGTCAGGCATGTGTGCGGTGGCAGAGACGTCGAGGATGGCACTGCGCCGACCCCCTGATTCCACCACATCCATCACCTTGGCACGCAGCACGCCGCTGTGAATGGCCACGGCCTCGCCCGGCTCCAGCCAGACCGTTACTCCGTATTTTGCACGGGTTTCCCGTATCAAGCGGATGAGACGCTCCCGGTCATAGAACGGTTTGGTGATCCAGTGCCCGCCGCCCATGTTCAGCCAGGTGAACTGCGGTTGTTCTAGCAAATGCCCGAATTTCGCGTCCACTGCGGCTAGAGTCTTCTCCAGATCATCGGAGTTTTGTTCGCACAGTGTGTGGAAGTGCAAGCCCGATATTCCAGTTAGATCAGCTCCTTCGAGTTGGTCCGCTGTGATGCCCAGGCGCGATCCCGGGGAGCATGGGTCGTAGAGCGGCGTGTGGCCCGTGGAGCATTCCGGGTTGACTCGCAGCCCACACGACAACTTGCCGCTTCTGAAGCGCTGATGTGCCATCACCTGATCGCGAAAGCGGGTCCATTGGGACAGAGAGTTGAAATCCAGGTGATCAGTGAATTCGCACAATGCTGTGATGTCCGCCTCATCGTAGGCGGGGCTGTAGGTGATCACGTGCTTCTGGAAATGCTCATGTGCCAGACGCGCCTCCCAAAGACCCGACGCGCAGCAACCGTCCAAGTCCTCGCGGAAATGCGCAAAGGCCTTCCAACAGGCGAATCCCTTGAGCGCCAGCACGATGTGGCAGTCCGCAGCCTCCTTCACCGCGCGAAGGATCGCGGTGTTGCGTTTGAGCGCGGCAATTGAAATCACAAACATGTCCGTTCCGGAGGGTGGGGGATTCTCCACCGGGAAGTCAACAGCCTTGGCAAAGAAGGTCCTCGCTGCTCAGCGAGCATCATAGGGAGTCGAACGGGAGCGGGTGCCTAAGCTACTGTTGTGACTGAAGGCCAAGCCAAACCAGCCCTTCGGGAACATACTGCTCAGGAGAGTGTTAACAAAACAGTCTGGTTCGGTGCGTCTTTTATTTCCTTTATTTCGGTGTGAGATCATAGTTTTCTGCTCCCATCTCTTTCAATATCGACACCAAGGATTTGTGGGTGGCGATGCAACCTGCTTGTGTCGCGACCTCCGTCTTATCCGAATGTAGGGAGGAGGCTAATTTCATGAAAATCTTTGGTTCTATGGCACGAATGCCCACCAAGGCGTAACACTTGGCTTCTGGAGTTCCTGTCTGAAATACTTTCTGAAAATCGGCGAGGGCTGTGGGGCGCAATAGAATCTCTTTATAGTCCTTGTTCCCTTGAAAAATAACTCCTCCCAAGCTAATTTCTCCAAAAGAAAAGAGTTCGACATGCGAGAGACGGTCAAGCGTAGGATCACGCATGACTGCTGCCTGAATGGCGGCCTTGTTCGGAGTCGATACATTTTCCGGTTTTTTGTTGTCCGTGTTTTTTCTTAGCTCTGATTGTCTATCTTGCGCTAAGTTTTGCGCCGATAGGCTAGCGGTATCTGCTTTCTTTATGTCGGAGGACTGTGGCAGATGGTCTGGTGCCAATGATGCTTGCGGGGCGGTGGGAGCCATAGGCGGCGTTGTTGGTGCGCTACTCCTCCCGAGGGTGGGAGCCTCCCGATCATTGGGAATGGAGTCGGCAGTGGGTGCCACCGCCTTGCCGTCAGACTTGCTCGCCAACGCCATGGACTCCGTGTCGTTGTGTTTGCCGTTATGCCCGGGCGGTTGTTTAATGATTACCACGCTTGCGCAAGGATCTTCGCTAGAAAACGTCGCCGTTATCAGTTTGAGTTTCATTGTATGAAGAAGCTTCTGGTCGGCTTCGAAATCTTTTATAGCATCGACGTAGTCTTGTGCATCGAGGTTACGCTTGATCGCCTCATCCCGGTCTTCGTTGTTATCACCATGATTTTTATCCCTGCCGATCTTGCCGTAAAATGAGTCCTCTCCACGGTGGATCAAGCTATCGGTGCGGGCTATCTGAGCAAGAATTTTGCGGCGCTCCTCGACCTTTTCCTCTTGGTCACGGACGTCCTTTTTGAGTTTCTGCAAGGTCCACTCCGCATCTCTGCTATCATTTTCCTCGAGTTGGGTTTTGCAGGAGTTGGCCACTTCTCGCGCGATGTCATCGGCATCCTGCTTGTTGGCATGGCGAACGCGGATCGAAGTCAGATCAGTGCCGCTCACGTTCTGTGATGTAACGCTGGCTTTGAGGATACGCAGGGCGGTTTCTTTGTCCACGTTCCAGCGCTTCTCCAGTCCTAGGTGATCCACTACTTTGGCGAGCAAGTTGCGGCTCATAAAGATGGAAATTGCCGGGTCGAAGGTGCAACCACTGGGTGGTGGTGATGATATCCAAGCTTTAAGTGGCTTTACCTCAATGATCGCCTCGCTCGTGTATTTCCACGGAGCCCAACGCAGGGCCACTAGCGTGAGTATCAGGCACGCTGCCAAGGCGAACAATGTAAATGGGACCAGTCTTCGCATATTAACAAAGTATGAGTGGGGTCGGTCATTGGCGATTAACATTATAGAATATCAATGGAGTCATTATGTGTGATTGTCCTCTGGCATGCCAGTTAGTGCTTTCGGCAATTATGGATGCCGCCGTGATCACGGCTTCCTGCGTTCCAAATTGATATAGGGTAATTTTTTTGAGTGATTGTCACTTTGATGTCGTGTTTTTGGTCCGCTGTGGTTGTGCTTGAATGTTAGGTTTGCGATGTGGTGGGTTACTTTGAGGATGGTGTGGCAGAGAAGTGCTGGATGGTGGAATTCTTTGCTCCGGGATTCTTTACTGTCATCTCACCCGCCTTGCTGCCGCCATAGCACCGGTTAGCGCGCAGAGCAGCAGAGTCATCCATGAAAATCCGCTGTTGGAGCGTTTGAAATTGAGTTCTATGCCTATCGGGCGGGTGCCATCAGCCTGGACGCTGCGGCTGAAGCTGAGCACTGTGCCGCGTTCGGGCAGGGTGACTTCGAGCGCGGCAGGTGCCGGTTCTGCTGCCAGTTGTTGGGTGACGATGCGGTTTGCGATCTCCTTGAGGGCGGTGTTTTCATCTGCGGTGTTGCCATCAAGAAGATGTTCGAATTGTTTAGCATCGTAGTTGTACGCGCCGCGTAAGACGGGGTTGGCTTCTGCAGCGCGCTCGAGTTGAGTATTCCCCCCCTGTTGCGCTTCGGGCACTTTGTTACTGATTACGATTTTCTGTCTGCGCGTGTTCAGCCCTAGCACCGCCTGCTGGGTCTTGAGTTGGCGGAGTTGGACACGGGCGTCTTCGTTGGATGCCGCATCCAGCAGCCCGTTGTTAGCCGCGTTACCGAGAGCGAGTCCTGCTTTTTCCTGATCGCCTGCCGCGAGGTATGCATTCGCCTGATCTAGCAGGGCCACTGCGCTCTTGGCATCATTGGCACGTTTCCCCTTTACAAACGATTGATAGTCCTCCAACCGGAACGATCCCATAGCCTGCTGGAGTTTTAGATCGAAGTCCCCTCCGTGACTGGCCAGTTTCCAGCCTTCGGGCACGAGCACCCGCCATGTCAGGTTTTCCATCGGCACGTCCAACTGCGGACCTTCCAGGAATTTTCCCCCGCGCATGGCGGCGGAATAGACGAAGCGCACTGTGGCGGGTTGCCCCACTTCCGGGGCTGGCGAGACGTAGAATAACCATGCTCCTCCCTCGCGGACCAGTGTGGCCCCCTCGTTATTGACGAAGACATTGAACAGTCCGGCTTTCTCGGGGAGCTTAAGCCGCAGTGTGCCCTTGCCCACGACCTGCATCTTCAGGGCCACGGACGTCAGGGCTTCGCCGTTGGGGGAGATCAGGGTGGTTAGGGAACCCTCTGAAACCCGCAGTTTTCTCAGCTCGGCCAGTTCGTGGCGTTTCAGAACCACTGGTAGCGGTCCTTCCGGTTCGGAGACGCGGAAGATCATGGTTGGTGCCACGCTACCCGCAGCGTGTCCCAGCGTGGATTGTGCCACTGCCCAGTCTGTTCGCTGCCAGCCGCGCGGCAGTTGACCGGCTTCAAGTTCAAGACGTCCACTTGCTCTAACTGCTACAAAATAGGTCTGTCTGGTATTTTCCAGGATCACAGGCGTGACCGTTTCACTCCCTGCCTCCGCGCCGGGGCGCTGGTATTCCAGATCCACGTCGGTTTCACCGGCCAAGCCGCGTTGGAAACGGATTTCATACAAGCCCTTCTGTCCTTCCACAGGGACCAGATCAGCGACGGCTGGGCCGGTGGCGCGGACCGTACGGGCGGATGAGTCATCCAGTCCCGGAATATTGACCCGCAGGGATTTCAGCGCCGCGTTCTCTATCCGGTACGCGATGTGCACCCGCGTGAGCAGTTGCCCCTCGCGGATAGTGGCGTCATGGAAAACCTTGGCAGTTACCCACGGATCAAGGTGGCTGATTGCCAATCCGAGAGCCCAGTCGCCCTGCAATAGCCGGTAGGCCAGTGAGCCGGGCCGGGCAGCAGCGCGGGCGGTCTCCTTGGGTCCATCCGCCAGTTCGCGCGGATCCACCTGTGAGACGTTTCTGCGGTCCACAGCGCGCACCTGCAGGCCACGCTCGGGCACCACTGTCAGGATGCCGGTTTCGCGGGATGCTTCGCGCAGGGTAAGGCGCGGCACCTGCCATTTCGTCACGGTGCCTGTCGGTTTGCCCGTCAGAGTTAGACTGAATTCGCGCCGCCCCATGGTTTTACCCATGAGGTGGAGGGTGACTATCCGTTTTCCATCCGCCTTGCCTTCGGTCCAGTGGCTGAGCCCTTCGCCGGTGGCGCTCTCGATTTCCAAACCCTCTGGAACCACCAGATCCAGACGGAAGACGCCGGAGCGGGTGATCGTGACTGCCAGATCAGTGGCCACCACAAGCCTGTCCTCCCCTAACGAAACCAGTTGCCATGATTCCGCGCGCAACTCGGGAGCCACCTCCGTCACCTTGAGTTTGACTTTAGCAGCACCGCCCGCGCCATAGCGGAAGGCGTGTTGAAGCATGGCCAACGCTTGTCCGTCTTTGCTGCGGGGCAATAGCCTGCCGTTGAAATCCTCCGGATTCACCCGTGACAAGCCTTCCGCTTCCACAGCTTCCGGCTGCACTTCCTCACCGAAAGCCAGGCCTATGAATCCAACTTCTCCAGCCGCGCCATCCACTCGCACCGGATCAAGTTCCAGATCCACGGGCAGCGCTCCTGTCCCGCGCTGGGTTTCGATGGTGAAGGAAAATCCGACATTTTGTGCAGGCTCCACGCTCACGCGCAGCTCGCGTTTGCCGGGATCAAAGCGCCACGTTCCCACCGGGCCGTCTAATACATCACTCACGGTGAACCCAGCGGGTATCTTCATGGTTAGGGATGTCACCCGGCCTTGGGCAGGGCGGATGTTCACCTGATGTCTGCCGTTCACCACGCCTGGTCCCGGCAGAAATAGGTTGGAGACCTCGGCGAAAAACTTCGTTTCTTCAGTGTCGGTGTCGCGCTGTTTCGGACGTGCCTGTATCTTGAGTCCATCCACAGGACCCAGCACCAGCGTTGCGCCACTTTGATCCGGTTTCAATCCAGTTAGGGCTTGAATCCTTGCTGCGCCGGGGCAGGAAAATTCCCAGCCGCCTTGGTCCCAGCGCAGGGTGACGCGCCGCAATGCGGCTGGCCCGCCGGGAATCTCCCAGCCTTTCGCAGGATCGGGCAGAGGCATTTCGAACACCACCTTGCCAGAGAGACGTCCGGCGGCATCGGCCACCAGCCAATAGGCTGTGCTGCCGTTTAGCGGTGCCTTCACGACATGCAGACCGCCTCCTTCGAAGTGGCTCAGCACGGCAGGCTCGCTCAATAACAGGAAACGGTCTCCCGTCTCGCTGCGCAGTGTGACGTCCACTGATCCATAGAGTCGTCCGTCGCGGATCTGCCATTCGTGAATCATCGACTCTGCGGGTTTCATCGCGGGGGCTTCTTCGGCACGGGCGTTCCAGGTTGAAACGAATGTTAAGAGCACAACTGCGGCCACGGCTTCGGCGGTTTTCACTTTGCGCAGACTGCGGATGGCAGGGCCTACCCGGGGAACACTCCAGAACAAGCCAGCCAGCGCGATTACCCCAAAGAACAAGGGAGCTCCGCCGTGGATGGATAGAATCGCGGAGAAGACCAACGCGAACCCGCAGCCCAGCCACCAACGGTTGCCTTTCATCAATCCCCCGACGGCTGCCGCCACACCAACAAACAAGCCCATCCACACGCCCCACCCGCTGCGGGCTACCCACTCCGGAACATTGCCTATCTCCACTGACACCTCACCGCCCGCTGCTACCACCGGTGCAGCGTATTCGAGAATGGCTGAACCTGTGCGCCCGGAAATTTCAGCGTGCCAGCCGAGACCCACCGAGATCACTGCAAAACCCAGGCCGCATAGCAGAGCAAGGATGTTTCTAACGCGTTTACTGTTATCCCTGCCAAGAAGCAATGCGGCCAGTCCGGCCAAGAATAACAGTGCAGTGTACCCGCCATACCTCGCCAGCCATTCCCAACCACTTTCGGCTAGCACAGGTTTTATCAGATTTGCCGTGCCGCCGCGTGGCACAAGCTGGCGGCCTTCGTCCCCGGAAACCGTCCACTCGCCTATCACCACCGGGGCATCAAGTATTGGTGCTGCCAGAATGGAGTGACCTGGATTGGAGGCATGCGCACCGTAACGCAGGGAAACCTCCACAGCCTGATTAGGGTTCGGCCGTGAGGGCAGGGGTAAGAGCGTTTTGCCGCCGTCGGTGCGGGCGTTTACCGCCTCACCATCGACCTTCGCCTCCCACAGCACTGCGTCTTTGGGAAAGAACATGCGCAGGGTATTTTGGCCGCGAGATTTCACGAAAATCCTTGCATCGGTCACCCACTGGCCGTCGCGTGAGATGTGGCTGGTGAGTTTTTGGAAATCCACCACCTGACTGGCAGTCTCACCGGGATCGAACCATTCGATTTCCATTCCGATCTTGAAATCCCGCGCGGTGTATTGCCAGACACCGAGGCTAGGCGCGCTGCTCAGCAGGCGGAACTCTGTGGGCAGTTCGGTGGCATCAATGGCTAACAATGCACCGCTGCTGGTGGACTTGTGGTTCACCTGGAGCGGGCTGACCACTTGCACGAACCCGCGTTCGCCCTGGACATCTAGCGGTTTCACCTCACCGGGCGAGAGCTTGCCGCCGCGCGGGTTCATCGCTTGTTCGAAGGTGAGCAACACCGTGCCAGCGCCCACCACCGGCCTTGATAGAGGAATGATCACCGTATTGCCATCACGCCGCCAGTCGCGCCCGACATTCTGGCCGGTCACGTCGATGTTGGCGATGCCTTCGGGTACCGAGATTTTCCATTCCGTGGCGGGTGCACCCACCACGAAGAAGTTTATCAACACGCTGCCATACACTGCACCGGACTTGAGCGAGTAGAGGTGAAACACGTCCGCCTGCACACTCTGGCGCAGTGCTTCCACTGCTAGGCCCACGGTCCATTTGTCCTCACGCAAGCGGAATGCTTGTTGCAGGCCATTGGTTTTTTTTGGGAAAAAGGTGATAGGGACTTCAGCCACGCCAGAGGTCTTGCCACTGGTTAGGCGGTATCCCGGAGCAGCCACGGCACCGATGTATCCACGCCGTGATTTCACTCCGGGAAATCCCAGCGGCTGGAGTTCCCATGGTCCGGCTTTGGCGGCTTCGTTTTTCTCAAGACGTACGCTGATAAGTTGGCGGTCGGCCACAGCTTCTTTGAAAAGGATCTTTAGCCGGCGTTTGCCGTCCTTGATATCCGCGGCTACCACGTAGTCTGCCACCGCTGCGCCTGTTACTGAGGCCACCGCGTGGTCTGCCGGGATTTCCATTTCCCATTCGCGTAGCGGTGCCTCACGGATGTCCAGTTCCAGATCCGAGGTGATGCGGCGGTCTGTCTCGGCGATTTCATAAACTGTGACTTCGGTTAGTCCAACCTCTGGCAGGACCTGGTTGGCGTTTACGGAGTACGCGTAATCCGCAGATGGATGGCGGTAAACAAACACCTGCCGGAGTTTCTCGTCCACTCCGCCGGGGAACTGCCCCGGAGCCAGTTGGATCAGTCCCTTTGCATCCGCCACTTCGATCCTAACCGCTCCGTCATTGGCCACCCGCAGCCACCCGCTATGCCGTAGCGTTCCCGCAGGTGCTATGCGCAGTGCCTCCGCCTTCACAGGGAATCCACCCAGCGCGGCCTGAGCCTCGATGACGATGCGTTCCGCTCCCTCGATCGGGCGGCTCAGCTTCACCTCGATGCTCCGCTTACCGGCCTTGTCTCTAACATTCCAGCCGAGAACGGAAGGGCCGGATACGGAAAGCACCTCTCCAGGTCCGTCCAGGGTAAGAGACAGATCGCCCAGTTTGCCCTGGAGCACGCGCAGGTCCAGCACCGTCAACTGCCGCAGCAGGCCGCTGCCCACTCTGACATCCGTGGATCCGGTGCTGGAGAAGAACAGGGTGCCGTCGGCCACCTTGTCGGTTGCGTGCCAAGCCAGCGCCGCCTGCCCGCTGGCAGGCAGGAATCCGCACCAGTGCTTGTCATTGAATTTCGGCACCACGGAGAGTGAGTTGTCGAATTCGACGCCCTTGCTCAGGCCGTCTATCATGACTGGCACGACCACTCCCGCTGGCAGATCGAACGAGAGCATCCGCCAGTCACCACGGCGCTTCGTAGGGACATCGAATGTCACATCCACCGGAAAATCACCGCCGCGTTCAGCTATCAGATCATAGACCCATGCATCGTCATTTTTCCGTAAGGCCACGTGCCAGCCGTCGCCTGCCACGCCATCTGCGAGCACTGCACCGTTTCCTAATAGATTTGCTGCGGAGCCAGCAGTCTTGGCGTGTGCCGTGCCTGTGAGGTGGAACGAAACGCCAGTGCCATCGTCTGCGGCTTTGCCTGTCAGGCTCGCATTCATCAGTTCCAGCCCGCGCGTGTCAGTTCCGGCGGGTAGGATCTTCATTTCCAACGCGGCTGCGCTGGTGCCCACGAATTTCCGGTTCTTACCACCTTCCACCGGCGTAAGGCCCTTGGTCGTGGAAATTTTCAGATCCACGCTTTGTTCTTCCACCAGATTGACGGCAAGCGAGAAACCGGAGGCATCGCCAGGACCTAGCAGCAACAATCCCGCGTGCTCCTTATCCACCTTCACCCGGGTTTTCATCATTACCTCGAATTCCGTCGGGAATTGTCCATTGATCTCTTTTGGGCGGATATCGAGAAAGCTCGGGCCATTGTCCGTCTTGCGCAGAGACCAGTCACGCAATCCCGCGCCAGTGACTTCGGTCACCACGCCAGCCCCATCAATGGTGAGTGTCAGGGTTTCGGCTTTTCCCTGGAGCACCTTGAAATGGATTTTCTGTTCGCTGGTCACCGTTTCCAAGTTTATCTGTGAATTCACTTCAGCGGCAGCCGAGAAAAACAAGGGCGCCTCCTTTGGGGCCTTCGACCAAGGCACGAGCACCAGCCGCTCGTTGGTTTCCTGAGCGTGAAGAAATGGCGCAAGGAGGAACAGGGAGATATAGCTTAGTGTTTTCATTGCTGGAGTGGGAGCTAGAATATGTTGGAGAAGGATGGCTCGCGCAAAGACGCAGAGGTGCAAATTTTTTCAGAAAGGCATTATTCCAAATAAGAATATAGACCACGTATGTGGTGAATGTTGAATTGGAAGATTGAAGAGGAACCAAGGATGGACGCGGATGAACACGGATTGGAAGAGTTGATTAACCGCAAAGTCGCAGAGAGCGCAGAGGGGGCGCGAAGTAAGAGAGGGATTTTGAACGGGAGAAGAGATTGATGATTGATGGTTGTTGATGGGAAGAGGGTCTCTCGCAAAGCGCGCAAAGGGATTTTTTTGATTGTTATATTAGAACGCTCCGGAGTGATGGGAATGTCTGTGAAAGGACGGCGGCGCGCCCGCATCACGGAATTTGTGTCAGAGAGAATCAATCATGTGCAGCATTTCAGCCACGCGTCCGGTGTTGCCATAGAAGGTTTTGACATTGGCGCGGGGTGCGCTGAATTGTTTGAAATCGATGGCTTGGCCCAGCGGGCCGCCGTGCAGTTTTTCTGCGGCCAGCATGGCTAGAACCGAGAGTTGCATCGATGGGGTGGCGCGGTCCAATGCGGGAGTGGAGGCATCATTGGGAATGGTCCATGTGCGCTCGACCATTTCGCCGCTGTCCGCCTTGCGGAAGCGCACACTCACCTCGCCGATTTCACCGCTGCCGGTGGGGAGGGTTTCAACCTGGTAGATAGCCACACCCGCTTCTTCTGCTGCGAGTTGTGCCGCAGCCACCGCGTCATTGCGGAAGTCCTCAGTCTTGAGGCGGTCTTTTTCGAAGCCGATCAGCTTGTAATGCCCAACGCGCTCTGAATTGAACCTTACCTGCACTTTTACGTTTTCCGCTGCGGGATGGAAGGCTCCGGCCAGTTGGGTGGCTATGTCGTCATCACCATCCTTGCCCACTACGTAATAGCGGCCGTTGCCGCTGCGGGCAAGATCACCTAACAATTCGTCGTTCAGTTCGTCTGCGGCGATGCCGGCTATGTCCAGCGCCAGGCCTTTCTGGCGCATGGCCTTCACTTTTCCCGCGAGGTGAGCGGGGTTGGCGTCACCGAGGTTGGCCGCGCCGTCGGTGAAGAGCACGATGCGGTTCTGTGCGCCCGCTAGCTTGTTGCGCTCTGCCACCACTTCACCCAGATTGATGGCTTCTTCCAGGTTGGTTCCGCCCTCACACGCGGCCTGATTAATCAGTTCCTTGAGTTTGGCAGCCTGATCACCCGTGAGAGCCTCGGCTAGCAGACGTGGCTTCCGGGAGAACCCGATCACTGTGACGCTGTCGTTTTTGGTGAGCAGCTTCGCCAGCCCGTCCAGAGCCTTGTCCATCGCGGCGCGGCGGTCGTCGCGCACCATGGAGCCGGATTGGTCCACTAGCAGGGTAAGCCGCAGTGGTTGCGCGGCGGAGCGGCCCGCCGCAGCGGTTTTGAGCGCCACGCGCACCAAGTTGCGACCGGGGATGATAGGGTGGGCGGATTGTTCGATGTTGACTGCCACTGGCTCGCCTGCCGCTGGCGCGGGGTCACCATAATCCACGGCATTGTAGAACTGCTCTACCTTGATGCCAGCAGGGTCCGGTCGCTCTCCTTTGGCCAGAGCTGCCTGGGCGATCTTGAACGAGGCATCGCTAACATTGAGCGAGAATGTGGAATACGGATCCTCCGTGGTGGCGATTTCCTCGGTGAGTTTTGATAGGTCTGGACGCGGAGCTGGCTTTGGCGTCTCCGGATCTCCTAACAATTCCATCTGCCTTTTCCTCATCTGTTGGAGAATTTCCTGATCCCGCTCAAAATCCTTTTTAGCATCGACGTAATCCTGAGCGTTCAGACCACGGGTGATCGCCTCATCACGGGTTTCATTTTTCCTCACCTCGGCGCTCTTCAAGCGCTTCTCCGCCATGTCCAACTGGGCCTGGAGGGTGGCACGCAGGTTGACCACTCCCTCATCGAGTTGTCTTTTCATGTTATTGACCTGACCCGCTGCCGCAAGCACTGAGGGATGGTCGTCCCCTAGGCCGTTGGTTTTGAGCGTTTCCACTTGCTTTTTCGCTTCTTGGTATTGGGGAAGCAGGTTGCGGATGATGTTGTCGGGCAAATCCAGACCTGCCGCATACACCATGAGTTGGTCACTGTCATACTTGAGAAGGGCCTTGATCTGGCTCTGCAATTGCAGCCTTTCAGCCTCAAGTTTTTGAGAATCCTGTAGCGCGGTTCTGCCCCCCTGATCTTCATCGACCCCCGATTGGCCGTAAAACGAGTCCTGTCCCTTGTAAATGACGCCTTTGGTGCGGACGATGGTGGCGAGGAGTTTGCGGCTTTCCTCAACCTTGTCCTCCTGCGCCCGGATCGCCTTGTTGAGTTCCTTGGCATCCATTGATAAGGCTAATGAATCGGAAACCTTGTCAGGATTGTCCTTTGTTAGTGCCTCATTACCCTTGGGGGCCTCGTTGGGCACGGAAAGTTCCCATGCCTTATCCACCTGCATGAGAAGTTCCGAACGGGTTTGATCGTAAGACGCTTGCGAGTAGTCGGCTTTAGCGACTGCAACGCGCTCAAGGCCGCGGCGGGCTGCGGAATTGTATGGGTCTATCCGGAGAGCTTTTTCGTATTGCCGCTTGGCCTCGTCATATCTTCCAAGATTGAGGTTACCTTCCGCAACGTATAGATCGCGCCTGAATTCATCGGCTTTTCCTGCAACTTCCTGACTTAGTGCGGGATTGTGGCGTATCATATCATCCGGGCTTCCCAGCTCATTCATGGCACGTGAGGGGGAATTAAGAGTGTTATCGATATTTTTCCGTGTGATAGACGCATCGCCGGATCGTAGTCCGTTGGTAAGGGCGGAAGCGCTGCCCATCGTTTGGCTGCCGTCTTCCTGCTTGTTGTCTTGGGCCTTGTCTGCGAGGCGGTCACCCAGCACGGGCATCGGGGAGGCTGCTCCGGGCTTCTTTTCTGCCAGTGATTTTCCCCCGGCATCCTGACCTTCTTTTTCTTGGATGGATCGCTTGGATAATGCGGCGGGTGCTGAATTACTGGCAGTGAAGGAACCCTCCTTGCGTATCTCATTAGGCGCAAAGGGGTCACTGGCCACTTCAGCGAATTCTTCAGAAGCCAGTCCCCGGCCATGGTCTGCCTCAGATGCGGGGCGTTCCTCCAGCACGGGAACCTCGTCTCTCAAAGTTGCCCGTTTTTCCGCCCACTTGGCTTTGGCTAGTTCCTTGCCTGCCATACCTCCGCCTCCGCCTCCGCCTTCGCCGTATCCGAGGGACTGAGCGTTTTCCTGATCGCTGGCGTATCCTACTGTTCTCCCAGGAGCAATCTTAGATGGGGGACCTGAGGGAACTGCAGGTGTGGCAGCTAGGGCTCCTAATTTCTGTGCCTCTGGTTCTGGTAGTGAGGCCAGGGGAGCATTGCCGGCTTCGTATGCGAGTGCCCCGGAAGAGTTGCCTAATCCTGGTTTGTCCGCAGTCTTTTCCTTTAGACCGGATAGGCCTGCGGTATCCGATTTCAACTCATCAGCGGCAGGCGGCAGTTCGACCGGTGCCGATGCAGTTTGCGTGGAGGCGCGTGGCCTTGTAGGCGTGCTGCTCCTCCTGAGGGCGAGATCATCCCGGTTGCTGGGAGATGTGTCGGCAGTGGCTACTTCCGCCTTGCCTTCAGCATTGCTCGCCAGCGACATCGATTCTGGATCCTTGTGTTTGTTGTTACCTCCGGGCGGTTGCTCAAGGATTACGACGCTCTCGCTTGGGATTTTGCTAGAGGCCATCGCTGTAATCTGTTTGAGCCTCATCGACTGGAGGAGTTCCTGATCTTTTTCGAAATCCTTTTTAGCATCGACGTAATCCTGAGCATCGAGGCCGCGCTTGATCGCCTCATCGCGGGTTCCGTTTTTCTCCCCCTTATCTTCATCCGCGCCGGATTGGCCGTAAAAAGAGTCCTGTCCCTTGTAAATGATGCCTTTGGTGCGGACGATGGTGGCGAGGAGTTTGCGGCGCTCCTCGACCTTGTTTTCCTGCTCTTGGACGGCCTTGTTGAGTTCATGCAAGGACCTCTCCGTATCTCTGCGTTCAATTTCGTCTCGGTAGGTTTTGTAGGAGTTGGCCACTTCCCGGGCAATGTCATCGGCATCCTGCTTGTTGGCATGACGAACGCCGATCGATATCATATTGGTGCCTTTCACCTGCTGTGAGGAGACGCTACCTTTGAGGATGCGGATGGCGGTTTCCTTGTCCACGTTCCAGCGCTTCTCCAGCCCGAGGTGATCCACCACATTGGCGAGACTATTACGGCTCTTGATCTTATCAAATTCCGTGCCGAAGAAATTGGGCGTCATCACTCTTTCGCTAACATCGATATTCTGATGCTCGAACACCGTCATGCCGCTCGCCCGGGGTTTCACCTCAATGATAGCCTCGCTAGTGTATTTCCACGGGACCAGCCGCAGGACTACCAACGTGAGCAGTAGGCATGCGGCCATGGCATACAACGCGCGTCTGCCACTGTGACGGATGCGCTGTTCCTTGTGCGGTTCGAGACGAACGACTTGCTCCGCACCAAACAATTCTCCTAACATCTGACGTTTTTCGGTTGGGAGTTTCCAACCTTCTTCGGGTTGTGTAGTCTCTGCCTCGGTCAGCAGGCCGTGGAGCGCGCACATGCGGCGGCGGAAGATGAGCAGTTCCGGGCGTTCTTCGCAGAGGCGCTCCAGTTCCGCAATTTCAAAGGCGGAGGCCTCGCCAAGCACCCACGCCACGATCCGGGCTTCAACCGGTTCGTCGCCTATGGTGGCAAATGGAGAGTCGTTCATGGGGAGGAGAATAGAGAATTTAGAATGGTGAATTTAGGGTCATCCTTCTGCGGTTTCGATGCCCAGCCTGCGCAGGGATTCCGCCAGATTTTTGAGAGCATGGTGGAGTTTGTATCCAACATTGCCCACGCTGAGTCCGGTGCGTTTGCTGATCTGATCGTATTTGAGATTTTCGTGGTATTTGAGGGAGATGAGGTGGCGGTCGTCGGGTTCGAGTTCTGAAACGAGGAGTTGCAGGGTTCCTATGGCTTCGAGTTTGCCCAGTGCCTGGTCGGGGTCGGGTGAGTCGTGTTGCCATTCGTTGGCTGGATCGATGGGGGATTCGCGTTTGTGGTCGCGGAGGTGGTTGAGGGCTAGGTTACGGATGGCGCGGAAGAGCCAGGCGCGTGGGGTGGCGACGTCGTCCCAATGGGCGTGGAGTTTGAGGAATGCTTCTTGGACGATGTCTTCTGCGGTTTCCCGCTGGCCCACCAAGCCATGTGCGTAGCGGAGCAATGGCGACTCCTCCGTCGCGAAAACCTGTTGGAGTGTCGGTTTTTCCTCCATGGAATTTCGGAACGGAATCATCGTGCTGCGTCCGGCATCAGCCTTCGGCTTGGCGTTGGCGGTTGTAGTTTCCACGATTCTGCGCGCGCTGGATCATGCTTTCATGGAGTAAGACACCCCAAGTGGGAGTTACTTAGAAGAAAAACACGCCGAGAATGATTCGTATGCAAAAAAATCCGGATTTTCAGAATCAGAGCCGTTAAGCGCCCAGTTCCTTTGCGATTTTTAGCTTTGCGGCGACCTCCTTCCGTCCCCCTTTGAGCCATCAGTATTTCCGCAGCATCTCGAGCGCAGTGGCCACCGGATCCCCTTCCGGGTCTGGGGTGAAAGTGCCCTGGCACTGGTCTGCCCAGTCCCATTCCCATGCCGCCAGATCCTTGAAAAACGGATGATCGTCAGGGCCGGGGCGGCCATAGGATTTAAGGATTTTGGAGTCATCGAGCCGCTGGTCGGCGGGTTTGGCGAGTTCTGCCTGAAGGAAAGCCAGGTATTTGCGCCAGCGTTCCAGATAGAAAAACTCCATCAAGCCGTGCCATTGTCTGTTGGAATAATCGAAGTTGACCTGCGCCTGCACGTTGGGTCCCCACAGGGTGATGAGCAGGCGGGCGGAGCGTTCCAGCAGGTGTTTTTCAGCATCCGAGCTTCCCCAGCGGCGGGCTTCTGACAACCATGTGCCGAGGCGGAACTGGCGGATGGTTCCCAGCAGGCGGTTGAGATCCGAGCCGAGAGCGAGGAAGGTATCTGCGGATTTGCGGAATGCGGCGGCATCGCCCTTCTGATAGGCCGTGAGCAGGTTCTTGTGTGCGACCAAGCCCGTGTCCGCCAGCATCTGGCGCGTCCAGTCCACGAGGTCGTAACGATAGGTTTCCAGGTGTCCGAGGCGCTGCGCGTCCTCTGCAAGGATCTTGCAGGCGGCCTGGAGTTTTTTTAAAGGGTAGCTGCGCGCAAATGAGCCGTTCGATGGGGAACTGCTCACGCCATGGAGGCTGGGGCGCATGCAGAAGGCGGTTTCGCCGGACTGGCTGGAGGCCTCGCTTTTGGTCGCATAGACGTGGTCGAGTGTTGATACCCATGCCTCGATGGCGGGGCCGGACTGGACTCCGAAACGGGCCTGCGCCCACTCACGCATCCAGTTCTTCGGGTTGTCAGAGGCTCCGGGGGCGCGGAATGCGCCTTCGAGCATGGCCATGTAGATAGGCGAGTTGTTGCGGCTGCCTTCGCAGAAAACCCCGAGTCCCTGGCAGTTTACGTAGTCCTTCCGCGCGGCAAAGCTATCCGATGCCAGCGCCAGAGGCAGGTCACCTCCCAGATAGACGCGCCCACCGAAGTTATGGATCAGGCCCGATACGAAGGGATAACCCCAGAAGTCCTTGGGTTCGCCCGTGAGATGCAACAAGAGGATACGGTCCTTGGGGATGGCCTTGACGATGGGTTCGTAGAGTGACCACGTCTGCATGGCTATCTTCGCCTCAGGGTCGGCCTCGATCAGGGTATCGATGAGCATCTTGCCGACTGCTGACAGATAGGCAGGGTCTTTGCTAGGCGGGCTGCTTTCGTGGAAGATGTCGCAGGCATGCCAGTGTGAGGTTCCGAAGATGCGGGTCTGTTCTCTAACGAAAAGTTTGCTGATTTCCGCAAATAAGGGGTCAGCAGGATCGAGTTGGCCCACTCCGGGGAATCCGAACCAGTCCGGCTTGGAGAAGATTTTGGCATCCTTTTTCAACTCCTTGAGCGCGGTAGGCACGTATCCGGTAAAGCCCGGTGAAATGGGAGTCATGCCGAGTTCACGCATACGATCCCATATTTTCCGGCCGAGTTTCTCATGGCTATCGAGCCATGACACTGACATCGGTCCGGCCCAGCTATCGATATTGGCCATGAACTGCCATGGCAGGTAGCTCGGCCCACAAAGGAAATTGCGCACCGCCTCGTCGCTCATGCCGATCTTTGTTAGCACGCTGTGCCATACGCATTCATGGCCGACCATTGCCAGTGGCATGTTGATTCCCATTAGGGCCATGAAATCGAGTTCCTTTTCCCATTGCGCCCAGTCCCACCATGCCATGGTATAACCGAAAGTGCAGAAGTTGTATGCCACGCGGTAGGGCAGGGCAGCCTTGGCGGAACGCGGTGCGGCGGGCAGCGGAATGGGGCCTTCCCATAGCAGGTTATCGCCGGTCCACGAGGCCTGGCGTTTCGCCTCATGGCGGAGCCAGTCGTTGAGTGCTGCGGCTATCGCTATCGGTGAATTGCCGCGCAGCACCAGCGTGGTGCCATCGCTAGTGATCGTATAGCTGTCAGATTCCGAGGGGACTTGTTCGCAACGGATTTGTTTGGCTACGGCCTCGCCGAGTAAGCGGCGCACTAACTCGGCGGCGGTGGTGAACGTGGTGCCGGCAGCGGCGTGGGCGCGCAATGGGATGAAGGCGGCAGCGCCTGTGGCAGCAATCAGTTGGTGGAAACGACGACGGTTCATTGAATAAATATGGGTTGCCAAATGCTATCGCCGTAATCGCCAGCCACGCAAGCACCGGGTCCGTTACATGCTTCCCCATGCTCGTCAGCCACTACGAGAGAGGCCCAGGCGCTTCCAAGCGCTAAGTCTCCCTATGCGAATGACACGCCCTTAAAATTTTCCAAATTTTCCGTTGCTACTACTGTGCATATTGATTATATACAGCTCGACAATGGCTCCGGAAAAGAAACCTTTCATGATCGGCCCCATCTCGCCGGCGGCTGCGGGTGCCCTCTACCAGCAGATCATGGACCGCGTCCAACGCGAGATCAGCGAAGGCCGTCTCCAGCCCGGTGTGGCGCTGCCGTCGTTCCGCGTCCTTGCCGAAGATCTGCTCGTCAGCGTCATCACCGTTAAGCGCGCCTACGAGGAACTGGAGCGTGCTGGCATCATCTACCGTCGTCAGGGACTCGGCACCTTCGTCGCGGAACGCGGCCACGACCGCAGCCGCGAAGCGAAGCTGGATGCCGCTAAAAATTTGCTCCGCGAAGGTTTTCGCGAAGCTGCGGAAGCCGGACTAAAACCAGCAGAAATTCTTAAACTCGCCCACAATATCATCAAAGAACAATAACATGGACACCCCCAACGCCATCGAAATCCGTGGCCTCATCAAAAACTATCCGGGTTTCACCCTGGGCCCGCTAGACCTGACTGTGCCGCGCGGCGCGATCTACGGCCTCATCGGGCCGAACGGCGCTGGCAAGACCACTGCCATTGACCTCATTTATGGCATGGGCCGCAACGACGCAGGCACCATCCGTGTGCTAGGCCTAGACCACAATACGGACGAAGTCGCGCTCAAAAGCCGCGCCGCCTACGTTAGCCCAGATCTGAATTTCAGCGTTTGGGGCAAGGTTGGCAAGGTTGTCCGCTTCGTGCGTGGCTTTTATCCAGACTGGGACGACGCGTACTGCAGCGCACTGATGAAAGCGTTTCATTTGAGCGCCGGGGACAAGATCGCCACGCTCTCCTTCGGCGCAAAAACGAAATTGAGTTTGCTGCTAGCCCTCTCGCACCGGCCGGAAGTTTTGATACTAGACGAACCGACGACCGGCCTCGACGCAGTTTCCAAGCAGGAAGTTTTTGGCGAACTGCTCAAGGCCGTGGAGAATGGCGAACGCACCGTGCTGATTTCCTCGCACGGCCTGACGGACATCGAACGCTTCGCAGACCACTTCGGCATGATCAAAAACGGCAAGCTACTGCTAGAAGGACGCATGGATGAAATCATGGACCGCTTCCGGCTGGCGGAATTTTTCAGCAACAACGGAACGGAATTCCATAACCGCGCCGGTCTAACCATTTTGAAGCGCAGCGAAAACCGCTGGCTCGCCATGCTCGACCAGAAAAGCGACGCCCCCGATTGGCTGCAAACCCGTGGCGCGCAGCAAATATCGCTCATGCCTGTGACGCTGGAAGAACTGTTCGTGGCGCTGGCCAAAGAGGAGGAAGCCAAATGAAACGCATCATTCTCGATCATCTCAAACGCCGGGCGTTGATGTGGATTGGCACCGGCATTTTATTTTTCTTCATACAGTATCTTACGAAGAGGAGTGAAAGCACCTTTGCCTTCGTTTGCATCAATTTTGCGGTGATAACTTGTATCGGTGGACCTGTGCTAGATCTGGATTTGCTGCGCGGCAGCGGGCGGGTACAGCAGACCCTACCGGTGTCAGCCCGACAAATCGGACGCGCCTGGTGGGTTCTCTCTGTCGCCCTGCCCACCCTGTTTCTGGCGTTGATTTCCGGCCTGGCGATGGTTATTCATTCCTCTAACACTAACAAAGGATTTCCACTGGGCGGCTTGACAGCAACTGCCCTTACTTACGCGCTCTGTTTCGGTTCTCTGTTTTATTTGATCGGGGGCACGCCGCCGTTACAAAATGCCATCTTGATAGTCCGGAGGGTTCTCGCGATAGGATTCGTGATCGGTATCATTTTCATCAAACAACCTTTTGACACGCCGCAGGGAATCGTCTTCTTGCTGGCAATGGCAACTATGTCGGTTCTCGGCTGGTATCGCGCCGAAGGGAAAGTCAGGGAACGCGGGGGATTCCGCATGGGCGTCGTGACGGGCACGAGGAAGCCCTGCCAACACCAAGCTCCGGTTGGCTTTGGTGGGCTGCCTCTGCTCTGGCGAAATCTGGGACTTCAACTGGGCGGCGCCGGCCTCGTCATCGCTGCCGTGTTTCTGATAGGGGAACTATGGATTCCTAACTTAAGGTTATCGTCGCTGAATCCGTTATTGGAAATGCATATGCCTGTGCTCGTTACGTGTTGTTATCGCTTTGTGATTCCAATCATCCCGCAAATGCGGCATCTGCGCACTATGCCGATTTCCACCGCCAGGCTCGCGGCCACGCTGGTGTTGATGCCGGTCGCGCCGGCCCTCAGCGTCGGTCTGGCATGGGCGGCGGTTAGCAGTAAGGGCATTCAATATCCCGCAGAATTGGTTATGTGTGCCGCTTGCACCTCCTTCGGCGTGCCAACCATTCTTTGGCGGGGATTGAAATGGGAGACCTCTCTCCTGTTCGTTTTTTTCATGATAGCGTCCGCACTCGTGCCGACTTTCTATCACCTCTTGAAAATGCCGTTCCTTGCCACCACGCTTGGCTCACTCTGCCTCATCGCCCTCTCTTATAAACTCACGCGTCGGCATCTCCAATCCAGCAGCCGTGTCTACCGCATTCCTCCAGCGATGTTTAACGCCTGGGGCGGCGGCGGGCGGTGAGACTATTCCGGTTCTCTCAGGGACAACCATCCTTCCAAAATTCATGCTGTAACAGTGTACAAGGAATGGGTAGAAGCCCTCCAGCAAAAGTATGAAAACAAGTCCAAGCGCCATTTTAGCCACCACGATCCTGTGGGCAGGCACACTCATAGGTGCCTATCAACTCGGACACCGCAACACCGCAGCTTCCGGAGCCGACACGACATCCTCCGCGACCATGCAGGCGGGGGTATTCGACGATGAGTCCCCTGTTCCCGCTCGCGGGCATAAGCGAGGAACCGAAAATACGCTTTCCGTGAAGCAGATATTCACGCAGATCAAGGCCATCATGCGGCCTGGCGCGATGCAGAACCCTGCCGTTAGGTTTCACATACCAGCACTGCTAGACCAACTGCATCCTGAAGAAATTGGTGACGCTCTTAACGAAGCCGAAAAGTTGAAGGACCCGCAGTCGGAGATAGTTTCCATGGTTCTAATCAAGTGGGCGGAAAACGACGGCCCCGCTGCCATGAAATATGCTGAGGAACACTCAAAAGGAGGAGGCCGGTCCGGAAGCACCTTGAAGATGAGCGTGACATCCGCATGGGCTAAGTCCGATCCTTACGCTGTGTTGCAGTGGTACAACGATAACAAGGAAAATGATTCCGGCGGAAGTTATGGAGGCAACCAAACGGCGCTGACCGCAGTATTTTCCAACCTGATGTCCACCAACCCTGATGCAGCGTTCAAACGCCTCGAAGAACTCGACCCTAAGGCCCGGTGGTGTGCATTCAGGGGTATGTGCCAATCCGCATTGATGGATGATGACAAGCGACAACTCTTGCTAGACAACATCAACACCATGGCGGACGAGGCAGAAAAAGCCACTTCCCGTCGGATGCTTCTGTATCAGTGGGTCAATTCCTCTCCAGAGGATCCAAGCGCATGGGTCGCCAAGTTGCCTGCGGCAGATCAAAAGTCCCTCCGTGAAAACATGGGACCATCACTACTTAGGACTGATCCCAAGAAAGGTGCTGCCTTCATGATGGAAGGGGCCAGCGAGGAGGATAAACCCTATCGTTACTCCCGAGTGGTTGGCGAATGGTCAGAGTGGGATACGATTGCTGCAGCCGCATGGCTTGATTCTCAGGGAAATGGACCGGAACTCGATCAAGCTCGCCAGACTCTGGTTTCCCAAATGAGCAAGAAAAACCCCGCAAATGCCATGAGCAAGGCACAGTCAATCACTGACGCAGACAAACGATTCTCCGCTATAAGCACGGCGTATGGAGCGTGGAGCAAAAAAGATTCATCTTCCGCAGACCAGGCTCTGCAAAATGCGGGCCTCACAGCAGAACAAGTGAAGTCGATTCGTTCTTCCCAACAATAAGGATGGACTGGATAGCACCCCGAATATCGCAAATATGAACTCATGCATCGGCTGCCCCAATCTAGCAGCCAAGCCTGCCGCAATCCTTTAGCATCAGTATGAAAACAAATCCAAGTGCCATTTTAGCCACCACAATTCTGTGGGCAAGCACACTCATAGCAGCTTATCAACTCGGACACAGCAACACTGCGGATTCCAGAACCGATACGACATCCTCCGGGACAATGCGGGCAGGGGGATACTACGATGAATCCACTGGTCCGGCTGGTGAGCATAAGCGAGGAACCGAAAGCTCGCCTGCCGTGAAGCAGTTCATCGTGCGACTCAAGGCCATTATGCGGCCCGGCGCGATGGAGGACCCGGCCTCCAGGTTTCACATCATGGCCCTGCTCGACCAACTGCGCCCTGACGAATTTGGTGACACCCTCATCGAAGCGGAAAAGTTGAAGAATCCGCAGTCTGGGATGGTTAACATGATTCTAATGAAGTGGGCGGCAAACAACGGCCCCGCTGCCATGAAATATGCTGTGGAACACTCCAAAGATGTAGGCATAGCCGGAATGGACATGAAGAAGAGCGTGGCATTCGCATGGGCGGCGTCCGATCCTGACGCCGTATGGCAGTGGTACAACGATAACAAGGACAAGGATTCCGGGGGCTTTCTTGAAGGCAACCATGTGATTCTGGGCTCGGTATTTACCAACCTGTTGTCCACCAATCCTGATGCCGCGTTCAAACGTCTTGATGAACTCGATCCGGAAAGTCGGCATCTGGCACTCATGGGCATGTGCATATCATCCGGACGTATGGATGACGACAAGCGACAACTCTTGCTGGACAAAATTAACACCATGACGGACGAAAAAGAAAAAGCCAGTTCCCGTCATCTGGTTGTGAACTGGTGGACCACATCCTCTCCCGACGATGCCATCGCATGGGTCGCCAAGCAGCCTGCCGAAGATCAAAAGTCCCTCCGTAGCGGCGTGGGATCGTCACTCATGTTGAGTGATCCCAATAAAGGCGCTGCCTACATCATGGAAGGGGCCAGCGAAGCGGAAATACCTGATCGTCGCTTTGATGTGGTTTTTTCATGGTCAATGTCGGATCCGAAGGCCGCAGCAGCATGGTTTGATTCTCAGGGAAATGGAGCGGAGCTCGACGGGGAACGCCAGACAATGGTTACCAAATTGAGTGGCAATTTGCCCGAAGCCGCCATGATCGAGGCGCAGTCAATCACTGACCCGAACAAACGATTATCCGCTATAAGCATGGCGTATGGAGTTTGGATCAAGAAAGAACCATCAGCCGCAGAGCAGGCTTTGCAAAATGCAGGCCTCACAGCAGAACAAGTGCAGTCGATCCGTTCCTCCCAGCAAAAAGGAAGTCCTTAAGTATATTGATTGCCGAAGCGCCTTAAATGTAGACGGGTTAGTTCTCGCGGATTGATGTGTGTTAGATCGCAAATGTAATCACACGGATTCACGCAAGCCCGCCAGGACCATGGAGATGGCTTGCGGATAGAGTCGGTGCTCCACGATCTGGATACGGGCATGCAGGGATTCTGGCGTGTCCTCAGCCATTACTGGCACAGGTTCCTGAAGGATCACTGGGCCGGTATCCATGCCCGCATCGACAAAATGCACCGTGCATCCGGTTTCGGAAACACCGGCATCCAGTGCTTGTTTCCAGGATTCCAAGCCCGGGAATGCAGGCAAGAGGGCAGGGTGGATGTTGAGGATGCGCTGGGGAAAGGCATCCAGCAGCGGGCGTTTCACCAGACGCAGGAACCCGGCCAGGCAGACGAGTCTGACGCCTGCATCCTTGAGTCGTTCTGCGGTTTCCGCTTGGGCGTCCTCCGGGAACTTCGTGCGGAATCCCCGGCAGTCGATCACGCCCGTGGCTATCCCACGTTTTCGGGCACGTTCCAAAATGAACGCGCCGGGGTTGTCCGATAACACCAAGGCTATCCTAGCGTCCAACGTTCCGGCGTCGATCGCATTGAGGATAGCCTGCATGTTGGATCCGGAACCAGAACCGAGAATACCGAGCACCATGTGCTTGGTGTATGCATCCCGGCGGCTATGCCAAGCGCCAAGTTGCGCTCTCTTCCCAAGGAGAATCGCAATTTGAGTTTTTTTCCGTTTTTTTACGGATGGGAACCTGTTACGCAAACGCCCATGCACGACGCCCGCATTGATGCCCTCGCCCGCCAGTTGGTTCGTTATTCCACTTCACTCAAAAAAGGAGACAAGGTTCTCATCGACCTGCATGACGTGCCAGACTCGATCGGGCTGGCCCTAATTCGCGAGGCTCGGGCCAAAGGTGCTCTGCCATTTCTGCGCGTTCACCAAGGACGCCTGACTCGCGAGATGCTCAAAGGTGCGGATGAAGATCAATACGGCCTGATTTCCAAACACCTCCTGGCGGAAATGAAGGACATGAATGCCTACATCGCCATCCGCGGCAGCCTCAACATCGCAGAAACCTCTGATGTGCCCGCCGGGAAAATGAAGCTGGCCATGAAACACTTGCGCCCGGTGACCGAATACCGGGTGAAAAAAACCAAGTGGTGCGTGCTTCGCTGGCCCTCGCCATCCATGGCGCAGCAAGCGGGCATGAGCACCGAGGAGTTTGAGGATTTCTATTTCAAGGTGTGCTTGCTAGATTATCAGGCGATGGTGCCGTCGATGAACGCGCTGAAGAAATTGATGGACAAGACAGACCGGGTGGAGATTACGGGGCCCGGCACCCATCTCCGGTTTTCTATCAAGGGCATTCCAGCCATCGTCTGCGGAGGAAACTATAATATCCCCGACGGCGAGGTGTTCACCGCGCCGGTCCGCGATTCTGTGGAAGGTTTCGTGACCCACAACGCGCCGACAATCTATCAAGGGATAGCTTTCGACGGCATTCGTCTGGAATTCTCCAAGGGGAAAATCGTCAAGGCGGAGGCTGGTGCTAAGACCAAACAAATCAACAAGATCCTCGATAGTGACGAGGGAGCGCGTTACATTGGCGAGTTCGCTCTGGGCTTTAATCCGGTGATCCGTGAGCCGATGCGCGATATCCTGTTTGACGAGAAAATCGCAGGCTCCTTCCATTTCACCCCTGGCGAGGCGTATGAAAACGCCGACAACGGCAACCGTTCGCAGGTCCATTGGGACATGGTCAACATCCAGCGCAAGGACTACGGCGGTGGAGAAATCTTCTTCGACGGCAAACTTATCCGCAAGGATGGTGTTTTCCTGCCCAAGGCCTTGGCGGGGCTCAATGGATGAAGGTGGGGTGTCTCTGCTCCCATGTCTGACATACGCAGATTGTGAATAAGCACTCTTGGGGCTTGGCAATCCGGCCACAATGTTCACAAAGGGAGCATGTTTAGCGCCAGCCAACTCACTCCGGAACAAATCGCCTCCCTCCACCAGCAGGCCGCCGCAGGGGCGACCATGTCGGATTTGCAACGCCATATCAAAGACGAGTTCGGGTTTTCCCTTACCTACATGGACACCCGCTTCCTCATTCTCGACCTTGGCATTCAGTTGATCGAGGAGCCGAAGGTGGAAGCCAAACCAGAGGTAAAGGCGGCACCGATCCCGACCGGCAAGGTCACCGTGACGATGGATACCCTCACGCTGCCCGGAGCACTGGTCAGCGGCAAGGTGAGCTTTAGCGACGGTGAGACGGCCATCTGGATGCTCGACCAAAGCGGGCGCCCTGGCCTGGATCCCGACACGGTGGGCTATCACCCGACCAAGGAGGACATCCTGGAGTTCCAGACGCAACTGCGCGCGCTGATCCAAAAAGCCGGGCTATGAGTGCTGGGCACTGACACAATCCGCCCTCTGCGGCGTTGAATTCCTGAACATGCGACGTGAGCCCAGTCAGTCACCCCAAGCCACATGGCTCAGCGCGGGCCTTGCTGCTGGCTTGATTGGGTTGCTGGCCACCTCGGCTGGCTATAATGCGAGGCCAAAAGTCAGCGCGCAGCTTGGCTCCGGGGAACCTTTCGTCTTTTTCAGCAAACGAGTCGACCCCTCCCGGGTCGCGCTGGCCGCTGCGCGAGTGGATCTGGCAAAGTCCACCCTTGCCCGTAATGCGCCGGATGATGCGCTTTCGCTGTTAGTGGCAGCGCTGGAGGCGGACCCGGCATCCGAAGAGGCAAGGACGATGGCTGTGGATATTTTAACAAAAACCCGCTGGCACCTGCCAGGAACCACTCTCGAACACCATTTGCCTGTGGAGTTTGTCGATTTTGCAGCACCCTCGTCATTGTGGGTGGGCCTTTCCGGGGGAACTAACACCGTGGTGAGGTGGAACACAGAGCCCCCGCGTATCGAGGCCATTTTATTTCCGGTCAAGACTCCGGAAATCCGAAGCATGGTATTCGATCAAGGGCACAAGACTGTGGTGATAGAGCGTGCCGGAAACACCCTGCTTTGTGACGCGCAGACTCTCAAACCTATCCGCGATCTAGGCCCCCTACCGGACTACCCTACACCATCCTCCGTGGTCGTGTTCTCTCCAGAGGGGCTTTTGTTAGCTCATCCGGCTTTTGTCTCAGAATCCAACCATGCGCTGGTCTGGCATCTGCGCGACGCGGCCACCGGGGAAATCCTCCGCACGTCCGAACCGCTAGCGCCGGATAAGCCGCGGCCGCTGGCTGCTTTCCTCGATCGCAAGAAACTGCTTGTGCTACACGCAGACGGAGGATTGCTAGAAATGCCGGTTTCGCCCGTGGAAGCAATTACAACCACGCCACCGAAGGAGCTTGTCACTCTGCGTCACGCCCGATTTTCAGCAAGCGGTGGGTCCGCCATGATCCTGAAAGACCTTGGCCCGCACCATGCGCCGGAGCTTTCCACCCTGTCCTTTGACGGGATGGCTACAGAAAATCCTGCTCCCCTTGCTTTATTAGAAACCAGTCCGTGGAACCTCCATCCGGGAATCTGGAGCGGCATGCTGCGTGAGGCGGGCAATTCACCGCTCGTTTTCACCGACCCCACTACCTGCCAACTTCCCGCACCGCACGCGCCTATTCATTCGCAGTCGACCATCACTGCGTTGGCCATGTGCGATGACCGGGTGGTTACCGGCGAGTCCAACGGTGCCGTGACTATCTATCAAACTCTGCCCTTGCCGGTTCAGACTGGAAAAACGCACAAACCCGGGACGCTTGATTCCAAGGCCGTCTCCACATTCGCGGATCTGACGTTTTTCCTCGCGGGAACTCGTTACGACCCCACCACCCGCCTCATCACCCGCTGCGACTACGCGCAACGAATGAGTGAACACAAAGCCTGCGATCTTGATTCCCTGACATTGATATTTCCGGAACTCGACTTCAGTGCACTGGTCGGACATATGGAACCCAGGACCGCAGATCCGGAATTATTGATTCCGTTCTGGGACCGCCTGGCGCGGGCGGATGCCTCCGGCGCCTCGTGGCCTGCGTTATTGGATCTATCAAAAGACCTGAATGACAACGCATGGCATCGGAACATTGCTGCGGCGGTCGATGCCCGCATGTCCGGAGACCCCATCGACCCGGAGTCATCCACGTGGTTCGCCCCGCAAGCTATCGAAAAAACCTTCACAAAGGGCGATGAAGATGCCATCGAGGCAGCGATCCAATCTGTCGGCAGCCAAGGCCCGTCCGCAGCCAAGGCCTTCGAGCTCGCTCTCGCATCCACGCACCCGGAATGGATTGATGCGTGTCTAGCAAAAGCATCCAACCTGCCGCCCTTGTTGCGTCAACTTGCCATCTCGCGCATCGCGTGGCTGCAAGACCGCAGGGCCGATGCACTCCTTGGCTGGCCGGTGGTATTTCCGGATTTCCAACAGGTCCGTCAACGCGAGGATTGGGACGGGTGGGAACAGGCGGATTTCAGTCAGGCATATGAGAAGCTCCGGCTTTGCCTGGAGGAGGAGCTTAACGCACTCGTTCTGCCCGCCAACTCCACGCCCGAACAACGCAAGGCAGTGGCTGATCACTTCGCCGATCCCGCTACCATCAAAGCGGTAGGTCACGCACGTTTCGCAAGGGCCTGCATCAAGGCTGCCTTCGCGTTCTCTGCGTTCAAGGAATACAAGGAAACCACCTTCAAGCTAGCATCGATCGCGCGTGACCTCGGCGAAGCGGCTGAGCCCTGCCTGCGTGCTGAAGCCATGGCGCTCACTGCGCTAGGTGACTATAAACATGCCCATGAACGCTGGATCACCCTCATCACCGAACATCCTGTGAATACACAGGAGCCCGGTGACTATGCGGAGGCAGCCTACACTGCGTTTGAAAACTCCAACCCGCAACAGGCAATGACGATTCTAACTACTGGGCTCCACCGTTTCCCCAACGATGCGAACTTCGCCCTGCGCGCGGGTTGGGTGGCTTTGCTCACCGGCAACGCGGAACGAGCCTATCGTTTTCTTCTGACAGGACGCCAGATCGGCTACCCTCAGGAAAAACTCGAGAATGCCACAGCATTGCTTGCCATAGCCGCCAGTCAAACGGGTGCCGTCGAGGATGCTGCCGCTTTCTATCAAGACTTGATCGATCTCGACCCGGTATGGAAAAAAACCGAAACTCTGGAAACCCTTGATTGGCCGGAGGAACTGAAGGCTTCGCTGCGGCAACTTGTATGGCAGTTGGATAAATGACAGGGAATCGGGGATGAAAGAAAATGCCTTTCGTCCATAATCTGCAATCCACGATACATCATCTCTCTGCCTTTGTCTTCTCGATGAGGCTCGCGAACTCCTCAAAGAAATACGCTGCATCGTTAGGGCCTGGTGCAGCTTCCGGGTGATATTGCACGCTGAACACTGGCAACTCGCGGTGGCGCATGCCCTCAACGGTGCCGTCATTCAGATTGATGTGGGTCACTTCTATTTCCGGCGGGAGCGAATCGGGGTCGACAGCAAAGCCATGGTTTTGCGAGGTGATGGAGACCTTTCCATCGCGCAGGTCCTTGACTGGTTGGTTGCCTCCGCGGTGGCCGAACTTGAGCTTGAAGGTGGATCCGCCATAGGCATGGCCGAGGAGTTGGTGGCCCAGGCAAATGCCGAAGATCGGTTTTTTGCCAAGCAGTTGGCGTAGCTCTCCATGGATGTAGCCGAGGGCTGCCGGGTCACCGGGGCCATTGGAAAGAAAGATGCCGTCAGGGTTTTTAGCAAGTACCTCGGCAGCAGTGGCTGTGGAGTTCACCACCTCCACCTCAAAACCTGCCTGACGCAGGCGGCGCAGGATGTTGAACTTGATTCCAAAATCATAGGCCACGATGCGGTATCGCACAGGCGGAAGATCTTCATAAGGCCCCAAGTGCCCGGTAGAATTATTAGGGAGCACCCACTGGCGGGATTCATCCCGCCACTCGTAGGACTCACGTGTGGAGACCTCCTTGACGTAGTCCATGCCCTCCATCGATGGCGATGCCTGGGCCGCTGCTATGGCTTGTTCGCGGTTGAGGTCCGTGGTCACGCATGCACGCATAGCTCCACGTGAGCGGAGGTGCTTGGTGAGTGCGCGGGTGTCTATGCCCTCAATGCCGAGGATGTTGTGGCTTGCCAGATATTCGCCGAGCGGCTGGCTGGAGCGCCAGTTGGACGGGACTTGGCAGAGCTCGCCGATCACAAACGCGCGGATATGAGGTCCAGCGGATTCAGCGTCCTCACTATTGACCCCGTAGTTGCCGATCTGCGGGTAGGTCATGGTGACGATCTGGCCGCGGTATGACGGATCTGTGATCACCTCTTGGTAGCCCGTCATCGAGGTGTTGAAGCAGATTTCTCCGGTGGTGGTTCCAGTGGCTCCGAACGCGGTTCCTTCAAAACAGCGTCCGTCTTCGAGGGCTAAAATGGCGGTTATCGGCACGGCGGCGAAAAACTAGGCATACCAGCCAGCCGATGCAAGTGCGGGCTTGCCCACCCTGCCAATCCTGCATGAAATCCCCGGCAACGAAATGCCAGACGCCACGATTCACACCCTGGGAAGAGTCTTGGAAAAGCAAGGTCCGGAACTTTACCGAGTCTCGCTGCCTAATGGGAAAATCATCCTGGCCCACCTGTCCAAGCGCCTTGCGAACGAAAAAGCGGAGTTTTTTCCAGACGACACCTTGCGTCTAGAACTGACACCTTACGATTTCGACCAGGCGCGGATCTTGGAAAAGGAAGACGGGTGAGGGTGCCTGCCGCCTGAAATATCAATGATCCGGCCAATTATTCTGAAATGCGCCAAGCTTCAGAGTTTCCCGATTCGCGCCCTCACCTCATGACATACCATGCGATGGCAGTGCCGGTGGACACGATAGTCAGCCATAGCCTGTAGTCGCGGTACCAGTGGGTTTCCGGGGCCATCATCACGTCGTCGGCCATGCCTTGGGCTTCGCTGCCCCAGAGGCTGGAGACTGTGGTATTTTTGAGCATGGCGGCAGGCGGTGGGGCGGTCAGCAGAGAAACCACCACCATGACGGCCATGCAGAAGAATCCCACGATCATGGCCCCATGCAGCCACGGTTTGAGCAGAGGGTGATTCATGAACGGCAGGAAGTGCTTTTCGTTATTGAGCATCATCGTCGGGCACAGGATCAGGGCGGTCAACATGCAGGCCAGCACGCCTACGGCATTCACACGTTTCCAGAACACCGCAAAGATGAAGATGCCAGCAAAGGGAATCATCAGGTAGGCAGAGACGCTTTGCAGATAGATAAACATGGACTTGCTCTGGCCGATCACTGGTGCCCACAGAGCACCAAGCACGCATACTGCCAGCACAGCTGCGCGACCGATGAGGATCTGCTGGTCTTGGCTGGCGTCCGGTTTGATTTTCAGATAGAAGTCGCGCGTCACCAGGGTGCCCACGGAGTTGTAGGTGGCGCTGAGGTGGCCCATCAGAGCTGCGGTGATGCCGGCGATGGTCAGGCCTAACAATCCAGTGGGCATGAGGTTCTTGAGCAGTGTGGGATAGGCGAGGTCGCCTTTGGCCAGGCCTGGATAGAGCGCGGCGGCGATGATTCCCGGCCCCACAAGGATGAGCGGATTCATGGTTTTGAGGAACGCGCAGAACGTCGCGCCCAAGCGACCTTCGTTGAGGTTTTTTGCGGCGAATACCCGCTGCACCAGCACTTGATCCATGGAGAAATAAAACGTTCCGACCAAAAACACCCCGAAGAACACGCCCGGCCACGGTAGGTCGGGATCAGTTGCCGGTTTGACCATCGAGAACATCGAGGGATTGAGCTTGGCATGCAGCGCCGCGATGCCGCCGACCTCGTGCAGACCTATACCCGTCAAGATGATGGCCGCAGCGATCAGAATTACCGTCTGGATAGCATCGGTAAAAACCACAGCGCTCAGCCCGCCTTTCATTGTATAGAGTGCTGTGACCAGTCCCACACCCCAAATAACTGCATACTGGTCCCACCCTAACAATTCATGAAACACCAGCGATGCCGCCCACAGCGAAATGGAAATCTTGGCCAGTACCGACAACAAAACCATGAATGCCGAAAAGCACAGCCGAACAGCCGGACCGAAGCGTCGTTCCAGAAACTCCGGCACCGTGTAAATGCGGTTGCGTATGTAAAACGGTAAAAACAACACGATCAGGGGGATCAGACAGAAAACGGCGATCCATTCGTAACACCCGTATGCCAATCCGGTGACGTATCCGCAACCGGCTAGCCCAACGAAATGTTCCGCCGAGATGTTGGCAGCATAAATGGAAGCGCCGATGAATGGCCACTTCAGCCGTCGCCCTGCCAGAAAGTATCCCTCGCTAGTGTGCTGTTTGCGCCCCGCCCGCAGCCCGACGGTGATGACTACCACGGCATACACAGCGATGACGACCCAATCCAGCAGGTTTAATTTCATGATCAGCGGTTTGTTCTAACGATGATCACCCGCGGTGGCTGAATTCCCGCACGGCCGCCACATATGCCTCGACGTTGGCCCACGGAACTTCCGGTTCCAGCATGTGGGTGGGGCAGCAGAACAGCCCGCCCTTCTTGCCGGCGATTTCCAGATTGCGCAGCACCTCGGACCGCACCTGGGCGGGCGTACCATAGGGCATGAGTTGTTGGGTGCCGATGGTGCCACTGAACGAAAGGCGGTCGCCGTATCGGGCATGTAGCTCCGCGAAGTCCATGCACTCGGGTTGCACGGGGTTGAGAATGTCCACCCCGCATTCTATCAAATCCTCGATGAACGGCAGCACATATCCGCAGGAGTGGTAACTGATCAGGATGTCCGGCTTCACAGACTTTGCTGCCGCGATGACCCTGGCCAGTCGCGGCTTGAGCCAGGTTTGATACATCTCCATGGACATCATCGGTGCCGACTGCATCCCGATATCATCGCCCAGGCCAAGGATATCCACATCTGCTTCAGCGAATTTCCGTGCACGGAAACAGGCAAGATCGGTGATTTTGTCTAGCAAATACTCCGCCATGGGGTCGTCGCCAGCCATGTCCACGAAGAGGTTTTCCATGTTGCGCAGGTACCATGCGGTTTCCCAGACCGTGCATTCCGCCCAGACGAAGACCGCGAGGTTTTTGGCATGGATTTCCTCCACCTTCGGTTTCAGATAGGAGTAATCGATTTTTTCGAATTCCGGCCACGGATAAGCCACCAGATCGTCGAGTGACGATGCGTTTTCCAGGGGGTGGTGCATGAGGGTCATGTGGTGGGCTTCCGGATTGTCTTCATGCGCCACGCCCCATGCGTCGAACTTCACGGCATGGCGAAAGCCCTTAGGATAGAACTTGTGCCAGTCAAACTGGTCTCGGCCCGGGACGCGCCAGACTTCGTCGAAGTTCCATGCGAAGCCGGGGTCGTAAATGATCCGGTAGGGTGCGCCGAAGAACTGCAGGTAGTCACCTCCCTGGTCCGGGTGGCGTCGCTTGAATTCCTCATCGAGAGCCGGGCAGAAATGCATGCCGACCGGAGCCCGTTCAAATCCTTCCCGCCGGTAAAGCTGCAGCAGGTCTTTTCTTGGGTTGTATTTATTCATTCGAGGTTTTTTTTCCGTTGGGGTATTTATACGTCCGGTCTATTTTACTCCGTCTGGCGTGGCGAGAAAAATGTCCGCACCCGCTGCGGTTATACTGATTTTTTGAAATGGTCTGATAGGTGGCACACGCCTGTGTCTTGGGGGCAAAGGCAACACAGTGGGCGCCAGTGGCTGGATCGAGGCGATGGAAAAAGTCTGGCGAGCCCCATCGCGCAGCACCGCATCCGGCTCAATCGTGGCGACATTGGCTTTGGCCAGTAACCGATCATGGCCTGGCACGAATAAGGAGTAGGCAAACGTCCCGCTTTTCATTTCAAAACTTTTTCTTAGCTTTGCTTTATCATTCGGCTTCACCCACTAAATATGTCGTAGTTTTTGGGTTGACACTACTACAGGTATGGTCACCATCGCCTTTGTTGTTTCCCACTTATTTCCATGCGTTGCGTCCAATGTGGTTCACTCAAAGACAAGGTCCTTGATTCAAGGTCCTCGAAGGATGGGACTGCTATCCGCCGTCGCCGCGAATGCCTGCGCTGCAATTACCGTTACACGACCTACGAACAGATCGAGCGTACCGAGTTGCGGGTGGTCAAGCGCGACGGAACGCGCGAGGCGCTCAACCGCGAGAAGCTCATGAGCGGACTGCTCAAGGCTTGCGAAAAACGTCCTGTGCCCATGGATCGCTTGGATCGCGCAGTGGAGGAGGTTCTAACGGATCTGCACAAGGATCATGTCAACGAGGTGCCTTCCTCCATCATTGGCGGCAAAGTGATGGACAAGCTTTATCAGATCGACCCAGTGGCATACGTGCGCTATGCCTCGGTTTACCGGCAGTTCGAGGATGTGAACGAATTCATCCAGGAGATCCAGTCGCTGTCCCGCCGCGCCGCCCGCGATCCGCTACAGCGCAGACTATTCAAAGACTAAACCCCACTTTCCAACAGAAACATCTGTATTTTTCCCCATCGTGATTTCCTTCATTGGCAACCGTCCCGCGCTCCAAGTCGGCCGCTATCAAGTGATCGACTATGACACTGCGTGGCTGGACGACGCCCTGCGTCGCGCGGCGCGAGCGGCGGATCACGAGGATTTCCCGTTTGTGGCAGACATCCGCAGCGGGATCATGACCTATCTAGAGACGAAGTGTCCCCTTAAGCTCCTGCCCATCGGGGATTTGTTCGACCGTTTGCGCAGGATGTTGATCAAGATTGGCTGGGAGCAGATTGCGGAGAAACTCGAACTGCTGGCACCGCCAGTGACAGTGTCACTAGTACGCGCCGCGATGGAGGCAGGCAATGGTTTTGAACTCGCGTTTTTCGAAACCCTGCGCACAGAACTCGGAGACCTCCGTGCTTCGGGTGCTGAGCAAATCCACTTCACCGGCCTGCGCGAAGGCACACTCATCCTGCGCGGCACCACGAAGTGGAGTAAACACTGTGAGGCACTGCATAGTGAGATACAAGCCTTCCTCCAGACATGGGAGAAGGACTTGGAGGAAGTCCACCGTTCACTTCTCCCCGTCGAGAACCAGTAAGCGGTCGCTATGGGAGTGGCCTATAAGTGTTCCCAAAAGTGCTCATTGAAAGCCTAGGCTCCGTCAGATCCGTCCCATTCTACTCTTCCACCAAGAAACCTTGTTTTACACACGAGCAGCGCGGATACTCCCTCCATGAAAGCCCTGTGTGTTGTTTTCTGTGCAGCGTTCCCTTTGTTGCTTGCGGCTGCACCGAAACCGCCGGACCCACCACCCTTTGAAAACCCCAAGCCTCCTCCGGCCCATATCTCATCGTCGGAGGGGATGCCACCGCTGCCCTATCCCGCGGTGTTCCAAAAACGGCAGGAACGCAAGAACCCGCCGCAACCACCGGTCCTGCTCACCAAGATCCGCACTAACGATGCCGAAGACTGGGCGCGCACGCCGCACGACCTCAAGCGCCTGCTGGAATGGATGAGCGGTGAGATGGGTGCTAACTTTACTTCCAATATTAAAACATGGTCGGAGGTTTCTACCAACCCGCGTGAGAATCCCGTCCTCTATCGGTCTGGCTACAAACCATTCCAACTCACACCAGAGGAATCCGCCAAACTGCGCGATTACGTGCGCAACGGCGGCACCATCGTCTTCAACGCGCTAGTCGGTCATCCGGATTTCTATCAATCTGCGCTGGAGGCCGCTCGGGCTATCCTACCAGAAAATCCTATTTATCGCTTGCGGCTGGATCACCCCTTGTTTCGCTCCTACCATGAGATAAGGGAGGTGAAATATCGCGAGCGCGCTATTCGTGATGGTGTGGTTGCGGACTCCTACCCGTGGTTCGATGGCGTGGACATCGACAACCGCACGGCAATCATCATCTCGCGCTGGGACGTTTCCATGGGCTGGGAGAAAAACGACAACGAAAGCTGGGGTTATGAAAACGCCGATGCTCGGCGGCTCGGCGCTAACATGATTTCCTACGTCACTGCCATGCAGGAGGCCGGTCGCAGCACGGGCAAGAGTGTGGAACTTGCGGATGCCGGCGGCAGCAAGGCGGGCAACCTGCGCGTGGGCTGGGTCTCCCATGCCGGTCCGTGGAAAACCCGACCAGCCGCCTTGCCGATGTTGCTACATAAGCTCAACGAAACAACAGGTGCGCCAGTTTCTTTCGAGTGGCGCGAGGTGTCTTTGTCGGATGCCTCGTTGTTCGAGACTCCGCTGCTTTTTCTAACTGGGACGACCGACTTCGCACTGTCGGAAAACGAGCGTGCCAATCTCCGGCAGTTTCTCATGAAAGGTGGAGTCCTGTTTGCCGAAGCGGGGGATGGCCGTTCCACATTCGACACAGCCTTCCGCTCGGAAATGGCCAAGGTGCTGCCCGACCACCCACTGGCCCATGTGCCAGCGTCTTCTCCGCTACTACATCAGCCCAACGAAACTGTCTCGGTAAAAGTCCGCCCTGCGCTCATGGCGCAGCTTGAGAACCGCAGGACTACAGCCCCTGAGTTATCGTCTGTTGAAATCAATGGGGCCACCGCTGTAATCTACTGCCCTCGCGATCTATCCGCAGGCTGGGAACAGGCCCCTGCGCCCTACGCCATTGGCTACGAAGCCGCAGACTCCACAGCTCTCGGCGTCAATATCCTCTTCCATGCTCTTGTAAGATGAAGCAACAGAATCCATCAGATTCTTCACATCATAAATCATCATTTATTATTCTCTTCTCTCCCGTTTCAAATTTAATGCTTAAAACGCGATGTGAGTATCAACGAACTTAGAAAAACTGGCGAAGCCCAGACTGGTATAGCCAACGGCAATTTAGTGCTTCATTAGTATGTCCGGCTTCAGTGATATTCTATCAGAAGAAACCATGCGCAGGCTCGACGGCTTGATGCTTGGCTCACGCTGGACTGCCGAGGGTGGACGCGCCGGGCACCACAGCAGCCTGGTCAAGGGGGCAAGTGTCGAGTTCCGCGATCACCGGAACTATGTGCAGGGCGACAGCTTGCGACATCTCGACTGGAAGGTGTTCGGACGCAGTGAGCGGTATTACATCAAACAATTTCAGGAAGAAACCAGCCTGCGTGTCCATTTGGTGCTCGATGCTTCAGCATCCATGGCGTTCCGGCATTCCGGCAGGTCCACCAAGTTCGATTTCGTCCGCGAGCTGGCTGCGGCTGTGGCTTATCTGGCAAATCACCAACAGGATTCAGTCGGGTTGGTGATCTATGACAACGAGGTTCGCCACTGGCTGCCAGCCAAGGGCGGCAGTCGTCATGCGCGGCACGTCCTCGAAGCTCTGGCTGCGCACCAGCCAGGAGGCCGCACCGATACCGGAAAGGCGCTGGAGGCGCTGGCCGGAGGCATGGCTCGGCGAGGTTTGGTGCTGATGTGCACTGATATGCTGGATTCACCGGAAGCGGTGTTTCGTGCACTTGCTCACTTTCGCCGCCGTGGTCACGACGTTGTTCTGGCACACGTCCTCGATCCCGCGGAGCTCGACTTGCCCTTTGATGGAGCCTCGGATTTCATCGATATGGAAACCGGCGAGCGCCTGGAGGCAGATGCCGCCTTAGTTCGCCGTGCCTACTGTGAGGCCGTCACCGCTGCCATTGAAGGCTTCCGCGCCCGCTGTGGAGAACTCCATGTGGATTTTCGCCTTGTCACCACCGATCGCGCGCCCAGCGATTTTCTCTGCGACCTCATTTCCGATAGAAAGCGCCTTGGTGCTTGAGCTAGACATGTTTCACCAGAAACGCAGAATACGTCTGATCCGTCAGATTGTTCCATTCACTATTCACTAATCTTCCACACTCACCACTCGACCAAACGATTATAAGCCCATACAAAAAATCATGTCCGCTACTTCCCATCCCACTATTCCCCGCATCGTCGCCGCTGCAGCCCTCGCCCGGACTAACCGAATTCTCCCGGGCTTATTGGCATCATCTCTTCTGCTTTGGATGACTGGAAATACTTACGCTGATGTCACGCTTCCATCCATTTTTTCAGAGCATGCGGTGATTCAGAAGGCTGATAAGGTTCCAGTCTGGGGCCATGCTGCCGCAAATGAAAGGGTCACGGTCACGCTGGATCAGGCCAAGGCTACGACCACAGCGGGAGCTGATGGAAAATGGTCTGTCTCACTCAATCTCGCTTCTGAGGGGCAAGGCCCGTTTACACTCATCGTTGAAGGTGCTAACAAATTAGTTATCGGGGATGTTGTCATTGGCGAGGTATGGGTTTGTTCGGGACAATCCAATATGTGTGTGGGATTGGATGATGCTGTCGGTGGCAAGGAGGAGATTGAGCATTGCGACAACAAGTTTTTACGGCAATTCACGCCGGATCGCGGGATTTATTCCTTTACTCCGGTTGAAAATCTTCCAGGCCGATGGCTGGTGGCCGCAAAGGATACAGGGTGGGCCTACACTGCGGTGGGTTATTTTTACGGGAAGAAACTTCAGAATGAACTGAAAGTTCCTGTGGGGCTCATCAAGACCTGTTGGGGTGGCACCCCTTCGGAAGCTTGGACAAGCACCGAGGCGATGGACAGCGTTCCAGAGCTTAAACAGGGTAAGGAAAAGAGCATCACTGATTACCTCAATTTTCAGGATTATTTGACACAACGAAAGGCTTTTGCAGAAAAGTATCAGCGTCAGGCACGCCCTTTGCCGTCTAATCTGGACACATACGTCAGTCCTAACGCCTCCACCGATGGGTGGAAAAAGATTACCTTGCCCAATTCGTTTTCAGATATTGATCTGCCCAACAGTGGTGCAGTGTGGCTGCGTAAAAAAATCACGCTACTGGACAGGGAAGTGAATCAGTCATCTTGGTCTGCCCTTGGAAATTTCTGTGACAATGTCACCTTGTTTTGGAACGGGCACAAGGTGGGCGGCAAGGATATTGATGGTGAAGATGAAGGATTTGAGATTCCCAAGGAACTTACGGATAATAAGGATGTCACCATCGCGGTACGCATCACTTGTTCCGGTCAGGAAATGGGCATTCACCAGGGAATCTTCCGTTTCTGTGCGGGCAATGCCCAGTTGAAAGGTGAATGGCTGGCCAAGGTGGAATATGAATTCCCGTCCTTGGATGACCCGGTCAAAGCGGCGGCACCCAAGCTTCCCACCTTCCCGCAGTATAAAGTCTCTAACGTAGCCACCACTGTTTTCAATGGCATGATTCATCCGTTTATTCCCTACCGCATCGCAGGTGCCATTTGGTACCAGGGTGAATGGAACGCCCCGCGTGCTTATCAGTATCGCACTGCATTGCCGCTGCTCATCCAAGACTGGCGCCACCATTGGGGGCAGGGAGACTTCCCCTTCTATATTTGCCAACTTCCCGGGTTTAACATGATTACGCAAAACCCTGATGAAAGCGACTGGGCAGAGCTGCGCGAGGCTCAGTCCTACACCACACAAGTGGTGCCTAACACTGGGCTGGCCGTGCTGATTGATGTTGGGGAGGCCGGCAATATTCACCCCCGACATAAAAAGGAAGCCGGGGATAGGCTAGCGCTGGTTGCTCTAGCTCAGACTTATGGCCAGAAGGTCGCACATGAAGGGCCCACCTATGATTCGATGGTGGTCGAAGGTGGCAAAATCCGCCTCCACTTCAAACATACGGATGGCGGACTGGTGGCCAAGACTCTAACTGCGACCTATATTCCTAACACTGCACACATGGAAGTCACATTACCTTTGGTGCGCAACTCTCCCCAGAGCGAGTTGGAAGGTTTTGCGATTTGTGGGGATGACCGCAAGTGGTTCTGGGCTAATGCCAAAATAGAGGGGAGTGATGTTGTTGTGTGGTCCGAAAAAGTCACAAAACCTATGGCCGTTCGTTATGCTTGGTCCACAGATCCCATCACCAACCTTTACAACGGGGCCGGACTCCCCGCAGGAACCTTCCGCACCGATTCATTCCCCTACACCACGGTAAAGAACCACTATTGAATGAAATAGTGGTTACTGCTCGAAGTGATTACACCCTGACAAGGGGGGGGGATTCCCGTCCCCCTTTTTAACCAAAATCTAATCTATCTTCCTTAGCGCTCTTTCTGCAAGGTTTTCAGGAAGGTTCCTTCGAATTCTTCCATTCTTCCCATAGCTCCTATTCTGCCCTTCATTCATTCAAAATCCAGAATCGCTCCACCCCATCCGCTCAATAGGGCCTACGTTCGTCTGGTCGACGGGTCAGTGCGAAATAAATGACGCAGAACCATGAAAAGAGGCCTGCGACAATAGACCAAAAGATGGACCGGTTGCGCGCCCATGAGAAAGTCACTCCTAGAATAGATCCCAGTCCTATGCCGGATTGAGCGGCGACGTTGGTGGTTTGGTATGTGATTTCGGAAAGCATCATGAGGTCGTTTCTGGTTATTATATGGTGCTGGTAACTCCAGTCCACGCACCCACGTCTATCACCACCGTCCTTACCCCACAAGTGGATTCCCTGACCCAAGGCACTCGAATGATCGTAGTGTCCCGTCTCGGCTCTTCGTGAGCTGCCGTCAGTGAGGCTAAAAGGGAGTTCCAACTTAACGTCTCAAGCCGGGCGAATCATTTCAAACCGGTCGCCTGTCCTGCAATACCAGTGAGGCGAGGCCATACGCCCTATAGTGTGCAGTTTCTCCGTGCGTACCCTTTTAGTTTTCTCATCAAACAGGTCATCGCGCAGATACAGGCGCTTGATTAGTCCGATGACCACACGGTTATCGCCGATTTGCAGCGTCCCCCATTCCACGCACTCAAGACTCGCTGGCGCTTCGGCGATGCGCGGTGGCTTTACGATCGACGACGGAGCGGTGTGCAGGCCGGCACCGATCAGTTCATTTTCACCAAAGGCTAACGATGCGGCGCATTGGTTCATCGCCCCGGCTATGGATTCATCCACAAGGTTCACGACGAATTCATGGGTTGACCGGATATTGAGGGCGGTGTCCTTGGGAGTGCCGTCGTCACGGTCACCGGGAGCGAAGGCACAGATGGGCGGATTAGCGCCCAGCAGATTGAAGAAACTGAACGGCGCGGCGTTCACCTGCCCTGTGGCAGAGAGAGTGGTCACGAGTGCAATGGGTCGTGGCGTGACCAGACTGGCTAGAATCGGGTAGGCGCGGTCGGCAAATTCGTTTTCAAGATCGAGTTCCATGAGGTTGAAGCATAGCCGTGACACTTTGTAGCTGCAAGGGGGGACTTCTCATTATCCCAACGCGATTATCTGCATGGAGACGTTTCCGCTCTTTGTGGATTCCTGCGCGGAGTGGGTGCTCCGGGTATTCACGCGGGATTCCTTCACGGGTTGGATTGGTCAATGTCATGTGCTTGTTTGATCATTGCCGCTGATCGCATTCTTGAGGTGGAAATGGACTTAACTAACAAGAACATAATGGAATATCGATCATCTAAACGAAATAACTATACGTATTTCACCGAAGGGTTTCCAACTCCAGATCCTCAGACCCCGAGTCGCTAGGTATAGAGCGAAGTCGAATGACTCAAAGCCCTGATCCTGTCGAAGGATCGGGGGTTGAAGGGACTGTTCCTTAAGCAGCGAGACATTTAGACCCCCTCATCAACCCAAATCTATTATATTCTCCTTCGCGGTCTGGCGTCTTTGTGCTGAGTGTCACCGGGTCCTATAATTCCCTGTAAATGCAACGAATATAAGATTTTTCCTGCGCGCTTCTGCTGTCCAAACGAACAGAGGATCGCCGGGGAATGTAGAGCGCAGGGGGGTCATGTGGCCGCATGGGATACGCAGCTAACAATACAACTTGTTTGTTAATCTTTCCTAAATAATTTCTAGAAAGAATTATATTGACGATCCTTTAAAATTTCGATAAATGCTTTTTGCTGATCAAAAATGTGTGGTTCGACAACCTCGGAAAATCATGAAAACAACCCTTAGTCTGCTTGTGGCTCTCTCTAGCTTGCAAATCGCTTCTGCGGCAAGCTACACCAATTATTCCAGCATCGCGGTTGCCGGCGCATCCTACTCTGGCTATAATGTTGCCAAGTTCGATACCGCATTGGGAACATTAACAGGAGTCCAAGTGACAGTGCCAATCAGTGAATTGCAAGGATCCGTCACAGTCACAAATCCGACTGTAGGCACGGTGAGCGTCAATAACTTTGACAGCACTTATTATGTCTATGGATCCTCAGGAAGCCTTGGCTACACAGGGCAGGTTATTGGGATTGGGTTTACCGGTGTTGCCACATCACCCGATTGGAATACAACAACCATCGCCGGATCTGCATCGCAACCGTTCTCAATCACAGCTGGTCAAAGCTATACTGTAGGCGCGGAGACTATAGCTGGAACTTATTTTTCTGCTTATCAGGGAAGCGGAAACGTGACCTTTGAACTCAAGAATAATTTCTCCGTCACCACCACGGGTGCATCATACACTGTGGATACATCCGCAGCCGGGGCCAATTCCCAAGTTGCAGTGACCTACACTTACACCCCCATTCCCGAACCCGCTGCCGCTCTTTTGGGTAGCATAGGTATGATTCTCCTCTTCCGCCGCCGCAGATAATTCGCTATTGCCCCTTTTTATCCAAGCCCTCCACTTCCGGGTGGAGGGCTTTTTTAGTAATATATCTTATTGCGACTACGAGCTTCGCCTTTTCCATCGCCAAGAAGATCACATCACGGCATGTCCGGCACCATGTTCTCCGTCTCAATCTGGTAAAAGCAGGACTTTGAGCTGCACAGGCTATCCCAGGAAGACCTCAGGGGGCGCGATTGCGGCCTGAGCACATCTTCTCCCTTTTTGGTAAGAACTTTTGGCAAAGCGCGTATTTCGGATGCCGCATGTGTCCTGCCTGGGAATGAGGGTCAGGTGCTTGCCAATGAGTTTGGCATAGCCTACTCATGTGTTGGCAAACGGTCGGCCTTGATTCCGGCTATTTCACCGCCCATGGGATTTCTGTCACCATATCTGTTGGCCACTGCCGCCGTTCTTGCGGTGCCGCTGTGGTTGCACCTGCGGCGCAAGCGGCGGCAGACGCCCGTAGAATTTCCGTCGTTGCGGTATTTGAAGATGGCAGCAGCACGGATGAAACGCCAGGCGCGTGTGGAGGATCCCGTTCTTCTTTTGCTGCGCATACTTATACTGGTATTGCTGGCGGTGGCGTTTGCGCGTCCGGTGGTGCGGTCGGGAATCAGTTGGTTGGGCACAGGGCGCTCGGTAGAATCCGTGGTGGTCCTCGACGCCACGGCAAGCATGGGCTGGCATGGGGAATCGGGCACTCGCATGGATGCCGCCAAGCGGCTGGCCCGCGAATGGGTGGATGGATTGGCTGGATCGGACGCAGTGGCGTTGTGGGTCCTAACTGATCACCTAGAAAAACCGGTTCCGGTTCCGATCACTGACCGCGCGCACTGGTTTCAGATGTTGGATGCCGTGAAGCCCTCGGAGGGTTCGTGCAGTCTTGCCCCGGTATTCCAATCAGCGCGTGAATGGGCTGAGGCACGTGCCGCCGGGCGCAGGGAATTGGTGGTCCTGACAGACAATCAGTCGGCTGCATGGGATTGGCCTGCGGAGGGTTTTTTTCGCGGGAATTGGCAGCGTGGTGGGATCAACCTGGTAGTATTGGTGCCGGACTCTGCTACTGCGGCGAATGTGAGTGTAGCCTCGGTTGTGTGGCGGGACCATGCAGTGCGTGAGGGCACCTTACTCACGGGCGTGGTCAAGCTCGCAAACTATGGTGCTGCATCGGTCAGTGACTTCCTGGAATGCAGAGTCAAAGGGCAGGTGCTGTTCCGCAAGACGGTGGAGATTCCTGCTGGTGGATCCGTAGAAGTGCCAGTGTCTGTAACTATTCCGCCGATAGACGGACCGGTCTTCAGCGGCGAGCTGGCACTGGCAGGCGACGCGTTGGCTTGTGACGATCATTGGTGGTTCTGCTTGCCTGCACGGCATCCGGGAAAAGCATTGGTGGTGGATAGATCCGGGGGGCTGGAGGGGGCGATGCGTCCATCGTTCTTCCTAACAAAGGCGCTGACAGCAGGCGGATCTGGTAAGGCGCTGGCAGTCGATGCCGACACCTTCGCCAAACAAGCCACTGAGGGTTTTGATTCCTTGTGGTTCACCACTGGTGCGGCAGACAGTGCGGGCGCGTGGAAAAAGGCCCTGTCATTTGCTGAGGGTGGAGGCACCGTGGTGGTTTTTGCAGATTCGCAACCCGATACACTACCGGATGACTGGCCTGTGACCTCTGGGGAGGAAATCGGAGTGCCTCCGGGGCGCTTGGCGACACGGTTGTTGATCCCAGCGCATCCCATGTTTGAAGGTGTTTGGGATGTGAAGACACCGTTTCCACCCCTATCGCAAAAAAATATTAGAGGTTGTTCTGCTGCTGCAAAAGGCACCGTGTTGGCCACGCTGGCGGGCGGGTTACCCTTCATCGTTGAGTTGTCCCACGGCAAAGGGCGCGTCTTCTGGATCAATGCCAGCGCCGATCGCTCGTGGGGCGATCTACCGCTCACGCAGGTATATGTGCCACTCGTCCAACAGATGGCGCGGGCAGGAGAGCTTTCGATGAAGGCCGTGACATCCTGCTGGGTGGGAGAGTCCTGGCCGGATCTATCAAAAATTTCCAGTGATGCATCATGGCCTGCGGCGGAGCTTGGCGGCCCTGCGTCACGGGCGGTGCATAGTGGTATATTTGATGCGCTATCAAAGGAGGGCAGGCCCTTGTGGAGTTGTGCAGTGAACGTGCGCCGCGCTGAATCGGATCTGCGCCCGCTGGATTCCGCGAAACTGCAGGCCATGCTGCCCGGGCGCGTTTCCTCCGGCTCACAGGGCATCCGGGAATGGCGTGAGGAAAGCAGGCGGGAGGTGCCCTTGTGGCCATGGCTGCTGGCAGCCGCAACGGGTGTGTTTCTAGCTGAAGGATGGCTGGCGGTTCGCTTGGCCAGGCGGCGCGAACATGCCGCTGGCGGCAGCGTGCCCGTGGTGAACCGACCGCTCCTGAAGGCGCAGTGGTGGGGGGGGAGGGCG